>Ga0209092_10000609_pt1 | contig 35621 bp, 25 predicted proteins | sample FraStrMetagenome_FD_187446 | JGI IMG/M metagenome (GOLD analysis project Ga0209092, IMG submission 187446) | Marine eukaryotic phytoplankton communities from Arctic Ocean - Fram Strait ARC3M Metagenome (SPAdes) (version 2) | ecosystem: Environmental > Aquatic > Marine > Oceanic | place: Fram...
CCTTTCAATTTAAAATAAATTCATATTAAGAATATCTGAAAAAATTATTAAAAATTTTACTACCCCAACATGATTTCGAAACCAAAGAATATAGCAGAAATACGTCATCGGGTTGACGATTAAAAGGAGCTACTCATGAACAAAAGGCGAAACAAATGTACGTCACAATGAAATTATTGACACCATAAGAAACAACACATAATTACCATCATTTTTTTCGAATGAAGTTGATGTAAGATGAAATCGTTCTAAACAAAACCTTTTCTAAATTAATATTTAGTACTTTACCCGCTGATAGAAACATGAAATAGAAGATATTGTCTAAATCTTGGTTGTACACGCCAGCAGTACTCATGCTGTTGGAACATCTATGTATGTTGTTATATCCGTCGATCAATCATCATTTTTGTGCACCATCACGCGCAGCTGATTTTTGGTACACACGCACCTACTCCTATCTATTTATTAATTATACGAACAAATTCAAATTTTCACTTGGAATCTAACGAGCGTTTCTTCGTAGTACTATATCATACATTTTACATGATTTGGTTCTATATATATCTCTCTCTCTAGGGGTGTGGAATTCGAAATTTAGATGTCAAGCAGAAATTCTTATTGTTCCAGGGATCTATCACAAAAACTTCTGGGGCGAAGACAAGTTTCAAAAATTATGGTAAATACACCTTCGCTTTATTCCCAAAACCTTTTTAGACGGGAAGGGGATGAATGTGGTCTAGTGTCGCCATTGACGTTGCCCCTCTCAGATGGTACTGAGGAATCAAGTGAGAAGCATTCCATTGCACCATTTCTTCCGTGTACATGTGTCGTTTTACAAGGGATGAGTGGCGATGGTATGCAAAATACTATTGATTCATTTCCGAGTTATGATTTTCAATTAGCAGAAATTGAATTGTTACAACAAAATAATGCTCTTTCATCAGAAGTACAAAGCAATTCTAGTCCCGAAAATGTAGGGTCTTCATACGTGCTGGGTGACATACAGGAGGAACAAAATAATCAAAAAAATAGACAAGCTTCTGGAGGTTTTCATCATATTCAATCTACAAATGCTACAATTGAAAGCCTATCTCAATCTCATGCTAGCAGCAGTAATAGCGCAATGTTATCTTCGCTTGGTTCTAGTGAAGAAGATGAGCGCCCACATGAACAACTTCAAAGACCGAACCAACAATTCAATCCTTCCCAACCTTTTTCAATCAATGATACAAATGCTATTATACGACATAATGAGAATTCTATCGATGGAGTTGCAGGCAATAATGCAGAAGAATCTTTTGTTGTGATAGAATCTGATGTTGATCCAGGTATGTTGCAAGGTGAAAATGAAACTGTGATCCACAATTCTCATTTAAACCCAAATGCGCAGGAAGAGAATCATGAATCCAATCAATTTCTTACAGCTCCTCAAATACAAGCAATCGATTCGTGGGAGCAAGACTGCCGTAATAGAGAAATGCTACAATTTCAAGAATTCTTAGCATCCAAAAATCTTTTTGTATCTAATCAATCTTTTTCTGAATCATACGCTGAAATGTTTCATCAGGAATCTGGAGGACGCAAACGACAAAGAAACTGGATAAAGTGGAAACCTAGAAGATGGTGGCAAAATAATGGTAAACTTGTCGTCCTTGATCATATACCACTCATATCTAGTGATAACGAAAGAGCAGCGGATGAGTCGAATATTTCTATTTTAGGGGAATTGTCACCAGGGACTGCAGTTTTGGGTGTAGAACTTATTACAGTTCTGGGAAAGGACTTACCCCCAGAAGAAGATTTTGATCCAAACATGCCATGCCAATTAATTAGAGATGGAAATTCTTGTAAAATGAAATTTGAATTTTTACGCATTGAGCAACCGATACAGGGGTATGTACTATATCGGAGAGGAGGATATAATTATTTGGGACATGGTTTACCAGCTATGTATTGTCATCCTATGGAATGGCTTTGGAGAGTAACATGTCTTGATGGAGCATTTGTACGTCAGGGCTTGGAATTGGATTCAGACCACTTGCTTACTCTGAATTATGGAACTCTTGTTCCTGTAAAAGCTAGATCGGTTAACGGGATGGGATTATGTAGATTACAAGTCAATGTATCAAATCTTCCACACGGAGGATGGGTTTCGGAACTTTTGAATCCTTTAAGTGGCCAAAGAGGACAAATTATTCATCAACTCCCATTCCCTGTCCCTATGCTGTTTAGGGTTACATTGAATGAAGGAGCTGTGATTCGTAAAGGTAAAGAACTTTCATCCCAGGAAGTAAGAAAGGCTGCTCCAGGTTCAATATTAAAAGTCATTGGAAGAGCATTTAGTAATTACCCTGAGGCACTCTGTGTTGAAAGACTACGTTTGGCTGGTGATGAAGGTTGGATTAGTTTGAGACTTAATGTAAGACCTCCAAATAATCAAATGGTGGTGGAATTGGTAGGCATTGATGAAACTTTTGACACAGATAATCCAGGTCATTATCATATGACGGCGTTAGGTGAAGTTGAAGAACGAAATGCTGATGCACGTGCTGAAAATGATGCTAGATTGCGTAGATTATCAATCGAAGTTACATCTTCTGCTAGTTCAAACGATACCGAGTCAGACGAAGACAGTGAGAACAATACAAGCCAAATGAAAAAAGTGAAAAGAAAAAATTCGGAACGGCAGAGATCTTCCTCTGGTACCAAGTTGAAAGATGGAGCTATTGAGGAATACTGTTTAATTTGCCTAACTGAAGAAAGAAATGCAACTATTATCCATGGAGGCACTGGGCATATTGCATGTTGTCTAGATTGCTCCCGTATTCTCAAAGGTCGAGGTGATAAAGTAAGTTCAAACCTAGACTTCTTCCATATCAAATTAGAAAATGTATTGACTCTGGCTCATGCTTTTTTCTTAATTATTTATTAGTGTCCTGTGTGCAGACTGCCCATTGATGCTGTGATTCAGCAGTTTTGGGCTTGATTTTACATGTATTTTATATGTTTATCTAAGTTACAAGCTATGTGTGATGGTTTGGTATGTGCTTGGCGAGTCGAATATGTCCCGAAGGATAATCCTTTTTATGACATGAAGGATAATGTAGTTTTTTTATTTTGGTAACTGATAAATAATTATGAGTTATCATCATTTCACGATGTTTGTTTCATGAAAGAATTTGAAGTTCATTTGCTTTTTAATAAATCTTTCAGATAAATGATTTTGTGTAGACAACGTGCACTTATTACATGCTGGAAGTTCTCTTGACTACAGCTAGTTCAAATAATTCCAAAGCTTTTGCAATTTCCCCTTCTGACACAATCAAAGGAGGTACAAACCTAACAACAGTGTAACCAGCAGGCACTAACAATAAGCCCTCTGCCATGGCATCTCCAACAAGTTCACCAGGAGAGCAACCAGCACCTTCCCTAACTTCAATACCTCTCAGCAAACCCCATCCTCTCACATCACCCAAAATTTGAGGATATTTCTCTGCCAATGCTTTCAAACCAGTCTCTAATTGTTCCCCTCTGGCTTTAACATTGTCCAAAATATTATTTTCCGAAAGGTATTTCGCCACAGTCAAACCAGCGGCACACGCCAAAGGGTTTCCTCCGTATGTGCTTGCGTGATCCCCAGGTCCTAAAACATTCGCTGCTTCTCCACGGGCCATCATTGCTCCAATAGGAACTCCTCCACCAAGAGCCTTAGCCGATGTGAAAACATCGGGAAGAACACTTAAATTCTCATGCCCCCAAAGCGATCCAGTTCGTCCCATACCTGCTTGAACTTCATCCAGAAGCAGAAGTGCTCCTGTATTATCACACAATTCACGAGCTTTGGCGAAATAAAGTGGGTTTCCAGGAACAATCCCTCCTTCTCCCTGAAGTGGTTCCAACATGATGGCCGCAACGCCCCTCTTTCTGCCCTTTGCTTTTAAATGCAAGGGGGTTTTATTCATCTCATTCACCATAGCATCTAGTGCTTCAATATCATTATAGGGGACATATTCAAAGCCCTGCACCATTTGTCCTCCGAACCCAAATCCTTTATGATACTTTGGTTGTGCTGTGGCACTCAATGCTGCCAAAGTCCTTCCATGAAAACTATCCAAAGCGGTAATAATAATAGGATCGGTGATTCCACGGTTAGACGCGTGACGACGAGCTAATTTAATCGCTCCTTCGTTTGCTTCAGCGCCACTATTGCAAAAAAAGGCCTTATCAGCACAGCTGTTATCACAAAGCCATTTCGCCAAGGCGGCTTGTTGAGGGATGTAATATAAATTTGAAATATGATGTAATTCCTGCATCTGACTTGATACAGCCTTGGTCAAATCTGGATTGTTATGGCCTAGAGCACAGGTAGCAATCCCTGATACGAAATCCAAATATTCCGTTACTTTACCATCGGAGGAAGGTGCTGAGTAAAGGTTGCAGCCTTTTCCGTGTGTAATGGTAAGTGGATACCGTCCATACGTTTTTTGAACGCTTTTTTCAAATTCTGATGCACAATCTAAAGTCGAAGGGTCTACTGGAGGTGTGAGTCCACCAGTAGACGTGGAAGGAGGAGCTGTGGATTGAGCTTTAAGTTGTGTGATTTTGGTTGTGGAAGTTGTTGCATGTGCAGGTGTAATAAAGGCCTGATTGGGTTGCACTAGCAATGAGGTGAACAGAGTCAAAAGGACAGATTTTGAAAATTGCATTGTCGTTGATTTGATGCTTGTTGCTGTTTCTTGTTAGGCGAGGAAGAAGGAGAACCAGTTGATTATACTATTTAGGAACGCTCAATTCTTTTTCAATGATGCAAAAATTTGCAAATTTCAGGAAGATTAGCAATAATTTTGATGATGCGCATCTTCCGTAAGTAAGTTGATGTCTTCTAGTTGAAGATACTTAATCAAATCTAACGCTCAAATGGTATGCTTGGAAGGCAGTGCTTGATCCTGCAAATCACGTGGAACATACTGTATTCTAAGTATACAAAGTGTTGCAAAGAATTTGGAACATATTTTTTCTTTTTTTTGATTCATTTAATCTCATTGATTGATTAGGAGTATAATGTGTTATAAAATCATGAGACCACTCAACTACTGCTGCAGTAAAATCATCTTATAAGGAACCTCTCAAATGTTCCATTACATTTTAAATTTTGCTTCACATTCCCCTTGCAATAATTGATTGATGATATTTGAATAGATTTATTTTTCTTTCCTATAGAAAAATTGATATGTATGATGAGGTTTCTGGTAATATGTTAATCAGAATTTGCTTGCATGAATACATTTCCTGCAGAAATTTGGCAATTCATAAATAAATCAAAGATGAAATTGTACAGCATGGATTGTAAAAGATTCTATTATAATGCAAGATCATTTTGTCAAACTTTTTCAATCAACTTTCTTCTCTTCCATCGCATCATTTAATATTGAACAATTCTGCAAGGAATATTCCAGCGGTAATTCAATATTCTTTGTCCAATTTTCATTGGAATTTTTAATATGAAAGCCGTATGCTCGTTTTGCCAAATCTGGTCTTTGCAGCACCATCCCTTGAAACCAAGGAAGAGCAAAATCGGGTTCTTCTGTAACAACCTCTTGCCACATTCGTTCAAACGGACCAAATTCTGAAGCATAGTTATGAGTTACAGCCACAGCCAAATCTAAATTCAATACTAGATGCATCCATCCATTTGGTACGAAGACAGTCTCCCCTGGTTTTTGTAAGACTTCGACAGGTTTCCATTCCTTGGGCCAGGTGGATTCATCCATAACTTTATCATAATAATCACGAAACCAAATAGATGACGGAATTTGTGGTGATCCCTCAATCATTCCTACTTGTTCAGGAGGAGTTGTAGGTGGAAATAACATCCATCTTTTTGTTCCTTGTAAGAGTGTCACCCATGCGTTTGTCCACAGTGGATCTATATGAAGTCCGGTTCCACTACGAGGTGGTCCTATCAATATCCATCGATATGGCGGTCGCGTAATAGATGTGGATGATATTGATGTGGTTGAACAAGATGCCTGATCATCAGAATTTACATGATTTGTCTGTTCAGGTAGCATTTCAAATAAATCGGGACTAAAACAATCTGGAACAGAATATTCTTCCAGCAATATTTTTGTTGCATCATCATCTCCAAATTCTGAATCATATATCCCTAAAGGAGAATCATCCCATGATCCTTCTGCAAAAATGTATTTTTGATAGGTACCCATCTCCATCATTTCTCCGTGAACATCAGAAAATCTCCATTTGATGTATTGAAATCGTTGTACAAAATCCTGAAATTCCCATCCTTTATTTTGGTTGATTTTATCTGGCATGGCTTTCCATCCATGGGTTGCATTCATGATTTTAGCAGGGATATTTCTTTCTTCAAATTGTTTTGCAAATATTGTGCGTTTTAATTTTTGCGATGCAGATCTTGGTTGAGGTTGAATGGGTGCATCTTCTTTGCAGTAATCTTTATACTCGATACATTTACAGTTGTATCCTTGTTTGGGGGACAAAGATAATTTATCACGTAATTGACTCCATGGGCTAGTATGAATATTTAATAAGTTCTGCGTACAGATATTGTTTTCTTTGTTCTTCTTCTTCTTCTTTGTAAATTGTGAAATGGAATGTTTATAACTGGGTGATATGGGCCATTGACTACACCGTCTCATATATCGAGCAGCACTTTCAGAACCTATATGAAATAAGGCGTAAGCATCTGATGAAACATCAAATATTTTTTCCATTCCCTCTTTTCTCCAGCCTGGAATATCACAACCATCAATCAAAGGTTCCTCTATTTGATCCTCCAATGAATCTTGCATTTGTTCTTTGGGTTCTGTATAGGATAGTAAATGTGGCCTTTCGGCTCCTTTCACTTGGTAAACGTCCCATCTTTCTTCAGGAGATAAAAATTGGTGTTGAATAGATTGAAAGGATTCGGATAGGTTCTCTTTGCTATCATTATCTGCTGGATCAGTGCTTGGGAAGGGTAAGGGAAGGCTCATTTTTCTTCATTTGTTTCGAAGCTTTTTTCTCATCCATTCAACCATGATCAATACTTTGACTTCATCTTTGTATAGTGTATAGTACGCTTCCTGCTTCTGCGTTCCTAATCCAACTACCCTAGGTACGTAAAACTGATCTATATTAGATCATAGGTACGTTTATACACCATATTCATATGTAGAAATCATATGAATATAAACATTGTATTATGCACTGTATAAGCTGCTAGAAAAATAAGTTTAGAAAAATTCGTCGCAAATTTGATGTATGATGTATTTAAATCTACCCGCCAATAATTTGAATCTTACTTCTTAGTCCGCATACAAAGCATTACTACTTTCCATCATCCCAACGAACACTTAAGTTGTGGAGCATAACCTTTCACAAGAGTCTAAATCATGAATTAGAATTCATCACTTGCGTCATAACTGTTAGAGTCCCTTGGTAAAAAGAGCATTTTCTATCGTCGACATTCATAATGAAATGCCAATTCTACAAAATTACAGTTTTCACACAGTTATTGTTTTTTGAATTACAGTACCTAATCGTTCAAGCCCAGCATATTAGGGGAAGCAAAGATTTCGCAGACTTTTTCAAGAAAGGATTGGGCGATACTTTAGATACAAACATAATAGGTCTTGATACAAAATCATCCACTATTAAAAATCAAGCGTCGGAATTTGATTTCATTGCAAAAACTAAATCAAAAGATATTGCAGGACCTATCATACCAATAGATATGCAAGATGAAATCATTGCAATAGCTCGCCCTGAGAATACTTACACGTCGAAAGTAAACGATATTGCAACCGCATTGGAAAATACGAAAGAAAAATCAGTTGTAAATGAATCCCTTAAACGAATATGTGAAACAGGCCGAAATGACTCGAATACTACACAAGATATGGATTCCTTCCTATTTTCAGATTTAGATGGATGGAAACATACTCAGTTATCAGGAAAAGAACAAAGGGTTGGGAAAGAAGTAACAGTAGGTGTTTATTATTATCCATGGTATGCTAAAAATTTTCATGGAAGGAAATATATGCGGGAAAGATTAATACCCAAACAAAGTCCGTTATTGGGGGAATACAGTGATAGAGATTGTGAAGTTATTGGACAGCATTTGATCTGGAGTCGATATGCTCAAATAAGTGTATGGGTAGCGAGTTGGTGGGGACCCGGTAAGCAAGAAGATGAAACCATACTGGAACATATTTTGACCAATCCATTTTTAGAAGATACAAAAATTGCCATTCATTATGAGACAGCTGGTAGAACAAAATTAAATCGAACGTCAGAATCGTGGACATCTTTACATAACATTGGTCCTGATATGACATATTTAGCACGAAATTATTTTGATCATCCCAATTATTACCGTATTCAGGGCCGACCAGTGATTGTTGTATATTTGGCACGGGTGCTTGATAAGGAAGGTCTGCTACAAAATGCCACAATGGCTATGCGATCAGCAGCTGCAGAATTGGGCCATGATGTCTACATTATTGGGGATTATTGTTTTGGACGTGCAAACTCATTTAAAATCCCCGGTATGCAATACCTTGATGCAGTCACTAATTTTGATGCATATGGAGCCATCAGAGCCACGGGATATATTGGATGGGATAATTTAAATAAATATTTCGAAAACCAACGTGAATGGAAAATAGCAGCGAAAAGTAAATCCATTAGGTATATTCCAGTTGTAACCCCTGGGTACAATGATAAAGGTGTTAGAGAAGGCCATGCTCCAGCATCCAGAAAAATATCTCTAGATGAAGATTATGGTTCACTTTTTCGAGCAATGATAGGAAAAGCCATAGAAACTTCTGAAGAATTAACTGGGAATTTACTTTTGATCAATTCGTTCAATGAATGGCATGAAGATACACAGATTGAACCTGTTGCAGAATCTCCACCGACAACATTAAATTCAGGTGTTCTTGAGAGCCTATCTTCTCCCAATGGTACATACAAATTTGATTACACAGAGGGATTAGCTTATGAAGGTTATGGTAAACGTTACCTTGACATTTTACGGAGTATGGTTGGCTTCCAATATGATTAAGTATTACACGATTATTTTTCATAATAGCACGAATAGTGTGATATTGTTTCTGGTCCTAAATGAAATCATAAACTATATATTTCATTAAAAAAAAACTCCATAGAAAGTTGATAAAATGTAAGAAGTCGAGATAATCATCTACAAACGAGATTATTTAAAATGTGAGCAAAAAAACAAACTAGAAAGATCCTTGAATATCATTAACAATCATTAAACACGTAACATAAAGGAAGGCAAAAATACCATCTTAAAGAGGATAAGGGCATATGAATAGAATCATTAGCTTGCACATCTGATGGCCATAGATATTTTCCATCTCAAATCATCTTCAAGTCGTAAATGAACCAAAACACTTACAATCTTAGGTACACAAGGACAATTACGTTGGCATTTGCTACGTCTGATTTGGCAATTTATTATTACGTACTATAAGAAACAATTTCTTGCGTGTTTGAATTTGATTCATTTCTCACAAGAATCCTATTTAGACATTTACCTTATTTGTTCATCACAGCACGGCTTGGAAAGCTACATCAGACCTTCAACATCTACGACAAAAGGGAACGCTAAATTGAGGATAAACAATTTGAGATATAGATAGTCCAAAGTATTGATTTCTACTAGATAAGCGCAAAGTCATGAAACTTAATCTCCATCTGTTGACAATAATATCGCTACCAGCAACTTCATTTGGGTTTATAAGTAACAGTTTGATTCCACTTCATACAAAACACATTCATCCATTATCTACGAAGAACATTTTTAGAAGTATTTCAAATTGGGATGATGCTGAAGTATCATCAGAAATAGATGAGAACAACTTTTTACAATCATGCAAAAATCGACGATCTTTCCTTTCAAAACTCGTATCAACAACGGCCTCTGCTGCCATTTCCACTCTCACGTTACCACAAACTTCTTTAGCAGCATCAGCTTCCCCCAAAACTAGTGTCTCTGCTGTAACCGAAATTTTACCAACACCTCCGTTCACAAAAGACGTTTCATGGCCATTGGGAAAAGTTGCGTTTTCATTGCTACCACTGGCTGGAACGTCTACTCGACGAGCTACAGTAGAGGAAGAAATCGTACCAGGACAAATATGGACTCACGATCAGATTCAGGGAGTTGTCAATGTCAATGTACCGGTTCGGCAAACTGTTATTAAGGTGAGTAGTATTTTAATATGTGAAATAATTTTAGGAAGTATAAGACATTTTTTAATGCTAAAAATATCTTCATTTTTCCACAGCTCTCAAAAGAAGCAGGTGGAGGGCTTTGGATACACAATCCTGTCGCGCCTACACCACAGCTTCTTGAAATGGTACGAAAACTTGAAAAAGAATATGGTCCCGTACGACACATTGTATTAGGGACTGTGGCTTTGGAGCATAAAGCTACGTTTGGTCCATTTGCTTCATATTTCCCAAAAGCTACTGTCTGGTTTCAACCTGGTAAGAAATTGTTGGATTTATTGTGTGATTTAATTAGTTTCTACCTATTAAAAATATGAAATCAAAACACTAATATCGAAAAAAATGAAATTGAATATCACGAATATAAAGGGCAATGGTCTTTTCCACTCAACCTCCCAATCGAATATTCAGGAGTAGATAGACGTGGTACTCTTCTCCGAGAAATTCCACCCCCATCTGGTAAAGTCTCAAATACTCTGTACCAACATTTCCAAGACCTTTCACCTGTTCCTGAATGGACTGCTGATATCTCCTATGAAATGCTTTATCCTCTTAAATTTAAAAGTGTTGGTGCATTTAGTGAAACTGCCTTTTTTCATAAAGCCACAAAATCTCTTATTATTACCGATACAGTAGTTTCCGTCACAAAAACTCCACCTAAAATAATTCAGGAAGATCCACGTGCCATGCTTTTCCATGCCAGAGATTACAGTAATGAATCAGTCAAAGATACCCCTGAAATTAGAGAAAAAGGATGGAGACGAATGGTTCAATTTGGATTAGTATTTTTTCCTTCCCAGATTGATGTCATGAGTGTTTCTGGTGCATTAAACGATTCGAAAAGCCTCGACCCCTCATTAAAAAATTTAGGAGATGGAGCTGTGCCAATTGGTCTGTATCCTTGGACATGGCATGGCAATAATGCTGATGAACGTAACTTTGAAACTATTTCCAAGAATGGAGCATTATTTTGTCCTCCTATTTTAACAAAATTAATTTTGGACAGAGAACCAGAAAAAACTTTAGAATGGGTGGATAGAGTCTCATCACGATTTCCATTCGAACGTATAATTCCAGGCCATTTGAATAATAATGTCAAAGCTGGACCAAAGGAATTTCGGGCTGCGTTTGATCCTCTTAGAAGTGATCCTACCAAGGGGATCAATTACAAACAAAGACCACTAGATGAAGATTTAGCTTTACTACAGAGGGCTAGTGATATTTTGACTAAGGTAAATGTTGTAGATGCTAGCAAGGTATGTGATGGAGAGGGGGCTAGAATTGTAGGACGCTTTGCTGATTAAGGTTGGAAATAAATGACGAATATGAAAACGAACAAATAAATCAAATCCATAAGCAAGATAATTATAAAAGAAAAAAACCGTTTTCGTTTTCGTTTTTGACAGAATAATATGCAATAAAAATAAAAATGTGAACATGAGTACTTCATTTTTTATTCACGAGTAGAGTTCTGCGTGCACCGTAGCATCATAGTAAGTGAACTTGGTACATAAAAAAAGACCATTTTGTTGAAGAAATGTCCATTTTATCGCTTTTTTTTATTCCTGTTCAACCTTTTATCATCGAGCGAGTTGCAATCAATTGGAACAGAACTTTATTCATCCTTATTTATTGGATTTGAACATACAAATCCTCATTTTAATGATAGGATGTGGAATGAAAAGAAAATAACTCTAGACGATGTGATTTCCAAAATTCATAAAATCATTATAGGTTGGTCATTCAAGCTGAAAAGGCACTATGCATGGTTTGCTTTATTTCTGGCATTCTTCATTGGGTATTTCTTGGGCAGTGACAAACATACAGCATCTTCCATCATATCTAGAGTCATCAATCTGGGTGAACATACTCAACTAAAACGAAAGGAACCAACCCATGTTCCGGAAGAAAATATAGAAGAGGAGTATGGTTTGTCCATTTCGGAATTGTTAGGACTTGCTGAGTTAAGTCGAAGACGTTTGAAGGAACAAATGAAAAAAGAATTTGGAATGATATCCACCCCCTTTCTGAATTTAGACGATTTTTTTAGAATGAAGGATGAATCAAGAGAACGATTGTTGAGAAGACTCATGGTAAAGGTATTAGCGGCACAATTAGATGAATTTAAGCTAGGAAAGGAGCATTCAACATTTACTTGGGTCACAGCAGGGGATTCTGTAGCTGCTGCTCATGGAAATCTTTTCGAACAAAGTTATACGGCCGTGTTAGAAGAAACAGTAAAAGATACCTTTGCTACCATGGGTATTAATTTTGTCGCAAAAAATAGAGGTATAGGTGGATATGGATCAGGTCCAGAATTGGCATTTTGTCTCGAGTCAGTTTATGGATCTGATATCGACATATTATCATGGGACTTTGGTATTATGGATAGAAATTTAGATTCAAAAATATTGCTGTGGGGTAATCGAGCTGGTAAGCTGTTGAAACGATTGAAAATTGTTGATACCTAAGCAATATTCACTATGTACTAATTTTATTTTTCTTGCTTTCCTTTCAATTTCTGAAAAAAAGGAATCCATCCAACTAAGCCAATTATGATGATGATTGATGATAGAGCTAATAGAAGATGGGCAGATTTTGATAGCTTCGTATCATCAGGGATGGGGACCGTTCTTATGGACAGTCAAAGTCTCCAACGAACAATGATCCGCGAAATTCACGACATGAATATTCCGGAATCTAAATTCCTTTCAGATCCTGTAAAATACTTGATTTGTAATGGCCATGTTGAGGGAAATGTCCCATGTGACAATGAAGCGACAAATTATATGTGCGAAGTAGAAAATTCTGGGGTTTGTTTGGTGAACAAATTTCACACCAGAGAGTCCTGTGAGTTCTCCAGATATCAGGATAGTTGGAATCCAGGAATGTAAGTATTTTGCAAAGAAAATAAATAGATGACAACCAAAATTCGTTACCACAATTTCTCATTGTACATGTATGATTCCAAACACTTAGGAAATTACACTTTTTGAGAGGACGTTTGATTGGATTATTTATACTTGAGCTGCTAAATGATGCCCTACTAGCAATAGATGCCTTAAAGCATCCTTCATCTTTTAGCAATAAACCAACTGATAACTACAGTCTTTTTCAAAACTTACAATCAGAAGAACGAAATGATGAGTTACTATTCCATAAATCGAAGCCTCGTGTTGGAGACTGGAGTGAAAAGAGATATAAAGAGACTTTATTTGAATTGAATCCATCTAAGATTTTCCGTGCCCATTCCATTTGCCATACAGCTTTACTTCCATCAGAAATTAGATACAGTGGTATTCTTAGTCCTAATTTTCATCGGATAAGACGTGACGGTGAGGGATACGATCTTGGTCAGAGCAGTGGAGCCTATGTAGTAAATTCAGGTCAGGTTCCCTTGATTTATGATCCTTCTGAAAGACAAGAATGTAACCTGTTGAACATAGATTTTAAAGATTACTTCTTGGTTCCTCCAACAACCGACTGGCTCTCTATTACTCTGCCTAGTGCTAAGGAGACTGAGGTTTACGGAAAGCAAGTTACTCAAAGAGAAGGTATAATACTTATATGCTCTAAAAAATGTGAAGGCAATTGTCCACATGGTTCAGGAAGATTTGAATGGGATACGAATATTAAAAATAATAACATTGAAATCGAGGTTGACAATGAAAAGGTAACAGGTGCAAAAGAGTGGGATGGATGCTTTTTTTTGAAAGGTAATCATGGACTCAAGTGGGGAACAGAGCAAAGGCAACAGTTTGAGATCAAGTTTAAAATGCATGCTAATGAAATGGAGCTGAAAATATCTTCGCTCATCATATTTTGATGGATGGAATGACCCAATTAAATCTCTAGACTGTTTTGAAGGAGTCTATATATTATGATCCATTCTTCATCAGGCATGCTGATCCTAACCCAATTAAAAACCGAATCTCTTTAATCAAAGAAATCATAGTAAGCACAAATAATCATACATTTATTTTAAAAAATGATATTAATCATGTACGGCATGATGAATTAATTAAAAAGTGAGAATGTTCACGAAAACGACCTTCAAATGTTTTTTTCAAGAATGTTTTGCTCGCTTACGTAATGAACTGCGTACGTGTTTTCTTTCGAATAGAATGAAAATGCTGGAGAAACTTTCATATTGGAACAGCAGATCAAGCATCATCTGGAAAGCGAATTCTTCAAAGAGAGGGCAGGGTTACTTGATTATTAAGGAATAAAAGTATTGCTGCAATTAGAGGCCAAAATCATGCTGCAAAGATCTTTCTTATATCTGGTTGCCGTCGCAACATTAATAAATCATGCAGAGGGATATGGGATGCCAATGTCAATGTCGACAGTACCTCCATTAGGAATTGGAGCTGTTTTGTTTAGGCCAAAGGGAATGGCTGTAAAGCCTAGCGCAGGGAACGATGATACAATAGTGGCAGCAGGGAAATTTTTTACAATTGCATTCTGGTGAGTTAGGGTAGATTTTAGGTTTTGAAAAGTTCACAATTATTTTATCGTCGTTTTGATTAGCAAGTCTATTATATTAGGCACTGGCCCGTTAACCACTTCCATTTTATAAATCATCATCTTTCATCAAATCTCATCATATGTTTTTGGAATGCTCCTTACTCAAAAAACTAATAAAATTGTATCTGCAGGTCAAGCAAAATCAAAGGAGATGCTACTGAACTCTCTCCAGCACAAGTTGCTTCTCTTGAACGGCAACAAATTCAAGAATTCAGACGACGATATTCTCCACCTCGAAACACTGTAGCTGATAATTTTTCAGAACTGCTAGTTTGTACCAACAGTGATGCAGATGTAATGGGATGTGCTGGAATAGAAGTTGATGTAATCAAAAAGCCATCTGATACAACCTATAGCGATGACAATAAAAGAGCACCTCTAATGTCAAATCTAGCAGTTGGAAGTTCTTTTCGCAGACGTGGCGTTGCAGAAGAACTTGTTCAAAAAGCTGAAATTGTTGCTAGGAAACAATGGGGTTATGATGAGTGTTACTTGTATGTAGAACAAAAGAATACAGCAGCAGTGAAATTATACCGAAAATTGGGATATAAAAAGATTTGGCAAGATGGCGATGCGAAGACTATGGTGCCAACTTCTGGCGGAAAATTAAAATCAGAACCTACTGTCATAGTTTGTATGAGGAAACGGTTTGGATTAGGAGCACTGGAGAGATTGTTGCCATTTTAGAAAATAATATTAAAAATAGGAAGTTATTGCTTGCAAATAGATCCCTGCTCCCTCAAAATATCAGTTTAGCATTCCAAACACCATTTGAAGGTTGAATGTTTTATCATTGACCAAACGTGAAACACACAAATTAAGTGGTCAGCAGTAGTACAGAACACAAAAATTTTTTATTGGTTACGAATTTAACTTTGACTTTAGTGCATTTTCACACATAACATATCCTCCTTTGTCGAGATGAATATGTACTACAGGCAAAGCTTTATGACATTCTTTTCATAGTAGACTCTAGAGCTTTCCTCTACCTCTAGTCGGCCGAAGTCTATTTCTTTTATTTAATTTTTCGCTCACCAAATTTTTCACTGGCCTTCCTGGGACTTCATCTACACTTACACCATCACTAATACGTTGTTGAACTGATATAAAATCTTCAGCATTTGCGTATACAATGTATGCAATAGATATGACAGCAGCTACTCCAAAAGCATAAGCACCAATAAATACAGCGCTCCTTTCATACATGTAAAACCTTTCCTGTAACATTGAATTCGAAAGAAAATTATGAGCATCTTATTCAATTCATCAAACGATCTTTGCTCGTTTTTTCAGTTGTCTCACCTCTGGAATTACACCAATCTCTTTTAGATTCATTACGGCGTTTGTATTCTTTTCCTCTATGTTCGATGAACGTCCTTGTACCCGAGCAGATTGAGCTTGCGCATGGATTAGGAATGAATGCCCTGAAAGCAGAAACGAGAGGAGTGAAAAGAGGAGCTTATTCATTGTCTATCTATTTGTCTTGCTATTGTTTTGTGAGATGATACACCTTCTTGTATATTCTAGATCTTAAAATTGTTTCGCGATTCGCTGCTTTTGACTTCAATATTAGGAGTATAAATAAGTCTGGATAGCTTTATATGACCATCTTAGCAGGAGCATACTTAACATTGGCAAGAATTCTAAAAAAAAGAACAATTATTGCCTGAACGAAGTTTCTCTGATCAAAAAATGTGTTGCTTAAAAAGACTGATATCTACTTAGATATCATTTCCTAAGTAGCAAAAATATTTCATTTAATCAAATACAAAGTCACATACAACGGAAAAATGGTCTTGTTAATACTATCGTATTTCGATGTATTTCTCGTTGCATATACGAATCTGTCGCAATTAATTTCCCCCCAACAAGTATTTTCACTTTTAATTACAAGAAAATGATCGAAACATGACGGACAATCGAACATTTAATTATACAATTTTGATTCTTGAACAAAATAGTAACGATTGTGAAACTTTCCTTTGTTGTGAAAATTGCCAAGTCCGCTGCGAATATTTTGACAGCAGGTGGTCTTTCTAGTTTTCTCAGTTTGATGACTGGGCTTCGTGTTAAATTTGATCCAACAATATAATCATAGAGTGAATCAGTCCGGATATTTTTTTACATTAATGGCTTTTTTAACCTTTACATAGAAATGCTAAGGAACAAGAACTTTCAATTAATTATACACTACAAATTTGTATTCGAAAATATGTCACTCTTTGAACACATTATTGTGTGGAATGATCAAATTGTTGCTATAGGGGATTTTTATATTTTTCATTTGGTGTACTGCATTCCATGTTTTTCTGAAAGCAAGTTTAGACGGACTTCTAAAAGAACGTTATTAATTCTTCTCACAAAAAGCAGAAAAATAAATGCAATGAAATGTGTTTTTATCTTTTTTTTGCATAGCGTGAATCGATGATAAATGTATAAATATGGGAATAATCAATATGTTAGATTTAATTTTTAAGTAGTATTACCCATACTACATCATGATTGACAGCAAACAAAATACCATCATCTAAACAAATAAAGGAAGGTTCATTTTGATACGATAGAATTTGGGCCATTTCTTTCCAGTAACAAAGAGTTCATCCTCGACATCCGTCACGGAAATTCCATTAAGAACATCATTTAACCATCCACGTTGACTCCTGGGCCAAAGTGACGAAAAGTCCATATCCAGAATGATATCTCCAGTCTCAGGATTGATGGCATAGATTCTGTCTGTTTGCCAAACATTGGAAAGAACGAGACCATTCCAATATTCAATTTCATTAAGGTTGACAACTGGCGTAGAATCAGGATGAACAACCTCAACTCGATGAGACTCTTCAAGAGTTTCTCTATCCCAGAAATGAAGCATATTCGATCCATCCGTAACAATGAAAAGGTCGCTAGATTCATCATAGGTAATACCCCAACCTTCACCTAGTTTTGTATCATATGTGAAGGTATCAAGTAGCTCGAGGTTTGAGGCATCATAAATAAATCCAGTTTTGGATTTCCAAGTGATTTGAATGAGTTTTCCTACTCCATCGTCTTCGTAATATGTCATTCCTTCGGCAAAATATTGCTTGTCCATGGGAATTTTTTGCAGGACATCTCCAGTGTTGGGATCCAATCTACGGACGGAAGATTTCCCATAAAGGCCTGCAGATTCGTATAGCACTCCATTGGCATAGGTAAATCCTTGACTGTTGGGAATAAAACAGATTGTAAAAAGATTTTATTGAACAAGTGCACATAGTTGAAAATGGATTATTACATGATATAAAATATGACTCACGTAAAAGAGGTTGCATCACGATCTATTTCCTCCAACACAACATAGGGATCACCATTGAAATCGATTTCAGAACTCTCTTCCATTTCAGAATGATCTTCTATTTCAGAACTCTCTTCCATTTCAGAACTCTCTTCCATTTCAGAATTATTTTCTATTTCAGAATTATCTTCCATTTCAGAATTATCTTCCATTTCAGAATTATTTTCTATTTCAGAATTATCTTCCATTTCAGAATTATCTTCCATTTCAGAACTCTCTTCCATTTCAGAACTCTCTTCCATTGTTGAGCTTTCTTCTTCGGTACTAATTTCTTCGTTTACAGGAGTTTCTTCCATAGCAGCAAGTCCAACATTTTCTTCCATTTCAGAAAGATTCTCTTCCATACCAGTTGGCAATGAGCTTTCGGCAAAGCTTTCAGGAAGGACGGGACCTGGCATACCCATCACGGAGTGAAGTTCGTCATATTTATGTTCATGACTATTTTTCATACGGTCTTGAAACTTATTCACGTCCAACCCATGACTAGCTAACTTATCAGCTCTCATTGCCAACTTCATTTCATATTTGGTTCGTTTTTCCTCTGGCATTTGATCCTTGTGCGCATTATACCATGCTTCAAACTTCATATACTGATTGGCTTTGTGTTTTGTTTTGCCATGATGTGGATGGGTGGTATTTGATGCGTGTGTATGATTAGAACGGCTATGGCCATGAGAGTGACCCTTAGAATTCCCATGTGAATGTTCATGTGAGCTCCCATTCGAGTGACCATGACTGTGCCCTTGACTGTGCCCTTGAGTTTCTTCTAAAAATCTACTCAATACAACATTTCCGTTCTCAGTATTGCTCGATGTGAAGAAAGCAATAGCCAACATCACTGAAACCATCAAAGAACCGCGAATCATATGTCTTCTCTTGGAACTAGGGATAATTCCATTCTGTTTCTGAATGGTACCTCCCTCTTCCATCTTGAGAAGGTCAGAGGTGTTTTCGTTGTTCTTGGTCATCTTCAAGTTTTTTTTTATGGACACAAGATATGCCTTATTTATGCATTACACATGTATATCTGCACGTAAGAGATCGTTTTATTTTATAAATACACATCTATATATTTAAGAAATACTTTACATAGCGCATCTTTATATAATATGTATAGATTCCTCTTAATTACAAAATCTTCTCTTCTCTATTTTACTATGTAGTTATATAAAATATGTTCTATGTCGACCTGGTTCTTTTGTTTCATGTCAAAAAATATAGCCTGCTGATCCATTCGCAGGTACGGTTATGTTATGTTATGTTTGCTATTATTTTACGTGTTATATCTAGTGCGCACTACGACGTATACAGAATCTTCACGGCCCGCTGCGAAAGAAAAACGTTCAAACTTACGTTTGAGTCAACCTCCGGTTTATAAGCTATGCTCGTACCATCGCGGACCCGTTAATCTTATATTCGCCCCATTTTGTAATATCATCCGACTGTGTCGTAAAGGTTGCACTCCACCCAATGTAATCATTCGCAGGTACGGTATTATATACGAAGCTAAACTTGCAAATTTCGCTTGATTTCTTCTGTTAAGAAATGATTTTTCTTTCATGAACACGCTTTGAGAATGGGACCATCTTCATAATTTTTTTACTTTTTGGAAAAGACGCCCTTGCCTTATCATGATAGGGTATTTTTTCAAAGTTATTTTTTTTACTTTCTTGCAGTTTGAATTACCAATAAAAATATATAGTTGGTTTCACAATTACTTATTACTTCGTAACTTCAATCCAGGTTTCAGTTGTACTTCAACATTTTTTCATCAAAGAATTTATTGGAATAAATATTTCCTATATCCATTCCATATCAAGAAAAATACAAAAGAAGTTTTCACGTGTTTTTCAACCAGAAAAAAACGAGAAGAGACATCATTTTCAAGATAATGAATAAAGCTTGAGAAATGTGGTATATGTTTTCGTCTTTAGAGAAAAAAAAATATTGTAGCCATTGTGACGATATGCATATATCGAAAAAAATAAAAGTATCAGCAAATGGAGCCATGATGCTCTCGACGGATGGAACTTAAAAAGAAATGAAAGGAGATGCGTTTCAGTTTGAGAATTACTATCAATATCCCATGCACCTTCCTAGTTTAGTAATATGCACGTGATGTCAAAACAATTAGGAATTCAATTACGTAAGTCATCCTAATTTTAGTTGAGAATAAAAAATATTTGAATATTGTCAGTTATTCCAATGCAGAGTCAGCAGTCAATCAACAGGATCTGCAAAACCAAAATGTTACTCCATAGATTCCATCCTGCGAAAATGATACTTCTATTATTAGCTACCAATACATTTATTTCAAGCAATGCATTGGTAGAAGGTCTCCTGCATCCAAGTGTTTTTCTACATTCCTCACGAACTTTTGCACCTACTTTTATGAAACTTTCCAATGATCACAATTCAAAAAACAACGATGATAACTTAAAAAGCAAAGCCAGAAGAGCTCTACTAATTGCTGGAGCAGGATCAGGAGCTGGAAACTGGATCGAAAATATTTTTGGCGATTCTGGTTATAAGGCTGATGCTGCTAATGCCGAGGGAACTTCTTATAAATCGGCTGGTGCCACAAATGAAGTTGTGAAGGTCGTGAACGGAATGAAAAGGCGTAGACTAGGAGGATCTGATATTGTTGTATCTGAATTGGGTCTTGGAACTCAACGATGGGCTTCTGCCGATTACAATGCACCTGATAAAGACCAATGCTTTGAATTTATGGATGAAGCTATTTTGAAAAATGGAGTCAATTTGCTGGATACAGCAGAACAATACCCAATCCCAAGTGCTGCTTCAAATCCAGAAGGTTATACAGAAACCGTTATTGGTGAATGGATGAAAAGTAGAAAAGTGCCCAGAAGTGATGTCGTAATCGCGAGTAAAATTACTGGAGGCAGGTACGTTTGTTTGTATGTACGTTTCCTATTTTCCATTGCACCATGTTAACATTCAACTAATATTTAATTATCGTGAAACAAGGAATATCATTCCAAAAAATATTTACAACGACTGTGCTGGAAGCTTGAAAAGGCTTCAAACTGATTATTTGGATGTTTATCAAGTAGGTAGCGTTGAATGCTAATTACTTTCGTTCTTTTCTACTTTTTGAAACTCACTGAGAAAATATTACAACATTATACCTAGCTTCACTGGCCAGCTAGATATTCTCCTCAATCTAATTGGGGACAATCTTTGAAATACAACATAGAAGTTGATGGAGATCCCTATTGGAGACGTTTTGGTGGACCCACTTCGTTTGAAGATCTCTGCCTTGCAATGGAAAATCTCGTTCAAAAAGGTATGATTCGGGGATGGGGACTTTGTAACGACAATGCTTATGGTTTGACTGGCTGTACTCGAACAGCAAAAGCATTAGGAATCACTCCTCCTTGCTCGATTCAAGGTGACTTTTCTCTAGTTGATCGAAAGGTGAGATTACTTTATTGATAAATTTTTTGTCCTGATATTGTAAACTTTGAAGGTCAAATTGGATATATCCAAGTATTCTAATGTGAATCATGTTTTTATCCGTAGAGTGAAGAAAATGGTGTTGCAGAAGCTGCATCACCATACAACGAAAACGTCGGTTTCATGGCATATAACACACTCGCAGGAGGAATGCTTACTGGAAAATATCTTGACAATCCAGCTGCTTTAGATAGCACAAGTAGGGAAGACGCAATGAAGAAAATTGATAATCCAAGGGGGCGCATGGATACACGTGGATGGGGAGGAACCCTTTATAGGTATCGCACTGATGCAGCAGTTTCAGCTATGAAAGAGTACAGTAAGATTGCAAAAGCCAACAAGATGACCTTGACTGAATTAAGTCTTAGGTGGTGCCGCCAAAGATCTATGGTCACAACTTCTTTAGTAGGGCATTCGAGCATGGAACAACTCAAAGACTCTATCAAATATTTCAAGCAAAAAGATCCTTTACCTGAGAGTGTCATGTGGGAAATCGATATTGTACACATGAAAAATCGCATTCCTATATTTTCTTCAAATAGGGTTGGAAAAGATTGGTTAGGCGAAGGAGAAATTGGAGAATCAATTCCATAAGATTGTTTTGGTATTAGCATTACCTTCCAAATCTTCTCTTTAGTTTTAAGTCAATAATACGAATTTTAATTTACGTTTTCATCATTGATATCGTGTGGATAACACATACATTTTCACTTTTTTGTATAATCATTAGGTTTCAAAACTGTTTCTGTAAATTCCTTTTGTTGGGTGTGCTTCTTCGTGATGACTGGACTGTACTCGATATCTCTTTATTTCTGAATTTTACTCCAAGAAGAAAATTACGTTTGGTACCGTGAACTGATTCATCGGCTGTTGTTTGTGATCTATCATATGCATGATATGAGTTATACAAAAAAACGTTGAATTTTATGGCAATCATAAAACGAAATTTAAAATCTTGCACTTTGAAGGAATATTCATCCCCAAGCTTCTTGTAAGCTATAATGAATGACGAGTTCACCTCTAACATTAAAACAATCTCTTAAATCGCCCAGGCGTTCATCCGGACTTGGGACGAAAGCGGCGTTACAGTATAAAAATAAACTTCCTGCATTTACATTATTTTCAGGACTGCTCCCATTGCTATCCCCACCTGTCGATGAATTTGGGGTAGCGGGCAATTTGAGAATTTTGTGCAAAAATGCCATGACGTATCGAACAGTCTCGTCTGCTCCTATTTGAAATTTGTACTTCTTCATAAGTGGAGCTGATCCCACAGCCATAAAATGAACTCTTACTTTAGATGATGATGCTGGTTTAGAGGATGATTTTGGTTTGTTGTTTTTGGTTGATTTCGATGGTGAAGATAAAGATGAATGCGGAGAAGTTTCATTGGAGTTTTTTCCCTTATTTTGAATACTAATTTCATTGCTTTGATTTTCCTCCTTGGTCTCTTCTCTTACCATGATTCAATTTTCATTCAAATGTGTTACCTTCAGCAGTTTTTGACGTTCCTGTGTTCAAAATGGAGTGTATATAATCAATAGTTCAACAAATAATGTTCATAGTCGTTCTCAATAATAACTCGAAAATTCTTGAATGACAAAAAATCAATAAAACCAGAATTATGTATGTGATGGTATCATCTTTCCTGAGCCGGTTCGAGTGCCCCCAAACTTGTTTCACTTTGATTTGCACTTACTTTTATATTAAATTAATTAGGAGTCCCTAATTGAAAAGCAATGATAACACGCCATCATAGAAACAAATCTGTAACTGCTGCTTAATTCATATTTGAATGTACCATTCATAAAATAGTTCAAACATCATTACGTGTGCAATCTTTCCATGCCACTGTTTAATAAGTATTCTAATTGATGATTTCTTTTCATGTACAACTTCGAAATTATGACGAAGAAGTATATAATTAGCCACATCGTTATGACGATACTTATGAATGAATTGGTCATCCACGTAAGATCAGTACTGAACTAATCATCTAAGTAAGATAATTTTTAAGAATTTATTCTCTTCTCTATATCAACGCACATCCAATATCAGCTTCAAAAATGGTTACTACTAATTAAAATACTTAGATACGCACCCGTAAGCGAGCCATCTTTTGGATCAATGATTGTTGTTAAATTAGAGAAAAATCTCAGATGAGTGTAGGTTTGCTGTTTTTATTACGGAGAGCTTCGATCTACTGCTTACTATCTACTTCGATCTTCAACTACTCATTAGAAAACAACCACTTCCCTAACTGCGACGCGAGAAAATAACTGGGAAAATCATCAAAGTTAGTCACCAAGATTGTGGATAAAGCTGTGCTTCATTTCCTTTACATTCACGCATCTGTATCATCAAAGATACATTCATCTACGCTTAAGAAAGAAGTCAAAGGCCACCCAAACGCGAAATCACTCAAATATAGAAAGATTCCTTACTTCACAATTTTAGATATACTTTCAATCAGAGTCTTTCGATAACTCCCAGCCCCAAGAATAAGTCCTAGATAGAATATTGAATGAAAACCAAAGATTCATAATTAATAATTGCGTGGTGTTAGGATATATAGAGAGAAAGTAAACAGGCATCCGGTCAAAGACAAGAATTGAAAATGTCCTTTTGACTGTTGTTCAAAAAAGAAGGTACAAGATAGATATAGATCGACGTTGAATCGATTTAGAAGCGCAAATTACTGAAAGAAATACTCTTGATCAATTTTTGCGACGTACATATCATTTTATTTTCACTCAACTTTTTGAAAGAAACGAATCAAGTTAGACAGCATCAATCTATTTTACATAGAAACAAAGTAAGGTGTAATACATCATTCAAATATCATAATCATGTCAGAGAAAATGATTGAACTCAGACGGCAGCAAATGGGGATCCAAGCTGTCCCTAAAAGCCCTGCATATCCCACAAAACCGAATAATGCACAAGCACGTCCGAAAGGGATGGTTATGGGTAATATGGGTCCAAATGTCAAAGTGAATGGAGTAGGGACATCATATAGAAGTGTACCTGGTCAGGGCCAGGTTCCAACCTTCAAGCAAAATACGCAGAATGCTTCACCTACGCCACTTGCTATTGTTACTGCTCAAGATAAAAATCTTGAATCCTTTTTGAATCTATTATCGTATTCATCTTCCAATATCACACCTAAAACTCCTACTGAAAGTATAACTACCTCTGGTGTTACAACTGCTGCCACTGACTCCACGCCAAATCCAGTAAAACCCTCGATACCTCAACAAGATAAAATATCAACGATTCACCCAACGCCTCCCACGAAATCCTCATCGATTCCCAAAAAGCTACCCAAGTCATTACCGCCCCCATCGGCACCCACTGTACCAACATCACTCACGCGTCGAATCCTACAAACTCAGGGATGTTCCTTTTTAGACCCCAACATTGCTACGGTGATGTCTCATGCAGCAGATCATTTCCTAGCAACTGTCTTATCAAAAGCGTTAGCATGTAGAGACTTAAGAATTCAAGGAGAAGATCTTAGGAAACAAGTATATGATATGGAAAAGTTAGAAAGGAGGAAAAGGAAACAAGCATGGGAAGATCGTATGGAATCAAAACGTAAAAAGATGCTGATCAAGGAAGGGAAATGGAAAGAAGATATAGAAAAAGCAAGAAAATTGAAAGAAGAACATGAACGAATGATGATGGATGGAAATGGAAGCTTAGGTGGAAACAGTGCAAGTGGACGAGCTGGAAAAAATAAAGGATCAAACAGTAAGAGAAAAAGTAGTGGTTCTAGCAGTAAGAAAAAAAATCAATCAAAACAAGAAAATTCAGAAACTGCGCCCAATGGAAAAGGTGCAAATGATAAAACACAAGAAGTTGAGGAAGACGATATATCATTGGATTCGTTAGAAGCTGGTGATCTTGATGATGATGCTTTCTATTATGAGGATGATTTGGACTTGTCTTCAGATGAAGACAACGAAGATGATGATGAAGATGATGAGAATCGTGACATTCTTCTGCTAAAAGATCTAGAGAGGCCAATTCAGGCTTGGGGGATGACATTCGCAGGGAAATTTAATTTGACCTCTAATGATTTCTTCACAGAATTGCATGCTCGAGATACGATGACTCATCCAGGAGACGCTGAAAGAGGTGGTGAAAAAGGTGGAGACGGAAAAAGTGAAAATTTATCATCAGGAGAAGGACAACCATCCATAAAAAATGATGGAAAGTCTCTTACTACGTCCTCATCTTCTAAGTCGAAAACTGGCAACGATGGACCCGGGAAAAAAAGTATAGATACAAAATCGTCATCTTCGGGATCAAGTAAAAAACCTGTTGACAAATAATACGAAATAAAAATATAATACAGCAATTAGAATATCTCTTCTTTAAAAATGTTGGTAAGCTCAATGAAATAAATGAAAAAGAAGCAGGAGTCGTCGTGAGAAAGACTCTCTCTATTTCTTTTGTGTATCTTTGTTTGTCAATCTATTGTATCGTATCGAGAAACCAAGAATAAAATAGATCATCGTTAGATGACTACTTATGAACGAAGATTGCTCAAAGCTTAGGTTTGTTGCAGCACATTCTCTAGAAGATTTCCTATTGTCAATACAAAAAATATTTTTTACTAAATATTCTTACATAACTTCAACTTAACCAAAATAACATACAACAGTTGCAGACAAATAAATGTGACTCTATGGCGATCAGAAGGGGAAGGAATATTAATTCAAGTCCAGTATACCCCGACATCGTCAAATATCATTGCATTGCCAAATAGGAGGCTTTAATTCTAGCATCAGATTCCAATGAGGCTTCAAATTCTTTCATTCTTACTTTTTCTGTCGTTTCCAATTCTGTTAAATCGCAGCAAACAAAATCGTTAGAAAATTTGCAGCATATAATTCTCCAAACAAATCTAAAGTACTCACTTCTTTTCTTATAAAATATTTGTATCATAAAACAAGAGCACAAAGCACCAGTAATCATGATCAAGTAATTGATGTACGAATCCACATAGTACAAACCTTCATTTGCGTAATAATTGATGTAAGATAGCACTCCATGTTTTCTATTTTCAGTGTATTGTTCAATGAAAGAAATTCCATTGATAAAATTACATCCTCGATAATCTTGATTACCTGCATTTAAGTTTCTTTCGCATTTTCCAGTGTTTAAGTAGACTCCTTCACAAAATCCTCCTTCAAATTCATATCCATAGTATTCTTCGTCATTTTCTCCATTTTCTTCATCCGCCTCTTTATCTTCTTCGTCTTCTTCGTCGGCCTCAGCATCTTCAAGGTGCCTCTGGTTTTGTGCATCCTGTAATTGAACATTGCATCTCACACAATCTTTACTAATAAGTGGCATTTGAGAGTAAGGAAGTTGGTCTCCAGTTAAGCTTTCAAATGCAAGACTTCCTCCATGACTACCAGCAAAATCGGTACACGTATCATCAGTAAACAGGCCTAGATACACACGAGTTCCTTGTTTAGCACAATAGGGTCCTATGTAGTACTGTTGTTCTTCCCCATAATTAGCAACATTTGCGTCATCTCCTGCCATATCATCAGCTTCATCATTTGCATCATCTGCAACGGCCTCATCCAGTTTTCTTCTCCTGTATTCATCTGGATTCCACTCTGTGCATGACATATAGTTTTCATATGGGAAACGGTAACCTTTATCATCTTCATTTCCATCACTCGTATAATCTGTGTAACATTGGCTCATTTCATGTTTATACCAACATTGAAAGTCGCACTCCTGGTTATCTTCACAACCACATTTTTTGTAAGAAAACTCATAACAGTCCTCTGCATCTGCTACAACCCTATATTGTAAATAATTCGTCAAAAAGGTATCAAGAGGAATTACATAGTCTCCATAATTGTTTCCGTCACATCCCAAACCGTACTGTGACCCACAGGAATTTGAGGGACAAAGTCTAAGTCTCAAAAGTCTCTGTGTTGTCAATCTTACTTCATCTGCTTCATTAGCTTCATAATTCCAGTCAGTAATATGAGAGCATCCCTGCACTTTGAAAGAATAGTTAGGCAGAAATGAGATGTCTAAATCATTGCTATCTTCCAATCTACGAGACTGAGATAAGATATTCATTCCTATATCTGAAGAAACGGGAATTTGATTGGCTTTGCTAATATGGAGTTGAGCATGGGTCGCATAGGGTATCAATCCTGCGAGAATAATTGAATGAGAGAAAAATCTCATCGTTTCAATTCTCGAATGACTCGTATTCCTTCGTGGTAAAGTATCTTTCCTGGTCAAATTATGACAAGTTGGAGCAAAAATATTAAATGTTCTATAATGTTGCGAAGATTTCTCTTTCTTAAACACCAACTTCATAAGTAAAATATTTTAAAATGTGAAGATACAATTTCCTATATAAATACAAAACATATGTTTCGATTGCTGTTTCATAGGAAAAACTCAAGATAACGAATGATACTTTTCTGTTTCGTTCTCAATAATTAGCGAAGTTCATTCATTTAATATGGAGGGAAAAATCTAAAAAGAGTTGATTTTGCTGTAAGATTTTGTAAATATACAAGATTCAGAAGCACGCGCTTCATGTAAGATTCTTTTAATTGAGCATATCCCAACAATTCAAAGAACACATGCATCGGAGGTTCTCTCTTTTATATATACGCAATCATGTGGAACAAAAGGTTGATAACAAAAGGCCATTTAGGCCTTTCAGAAGAAAACAAGGAAAAAACTGTGCTTTCTGCTGTGAAGACCACATTGAAACTAGATAGTAAGTTTGTTTGTTGTCACTTTGTTTGTCAATCCAACAGTATAAGGCTCTCACCACCAGAAAGAAGAACAAAGCCTTCTGCTGAACAGAGATTATAAATGTCACAATATTAGTAATGATTCCCTTTAAAATAATTTAATTTTTATATTCATACTTAAAATAAACGCATCTTGATCCATCCAGTCTAGCTCCACATCACAATGCACAACTATTCACAAAAGCTTCCAAAATAAAAATGCCACTATCAAGAATTGCATTTAAAAACAGGAAAGCTCCTAACTTCTAAAATGTGCCAAAGAAACTTTTTATTTTTTTCCTAGATTGAAAATCTAACGTAATAACTATGTTTTCAATGTGATCAAATAAGAATATGAATTTGCCAAATTAAATGCAGTGGTGTTTAACATAAAGTAACTTGAGGTGGCACCGTCTCATATCGGATTCAAATAAGTAGAGTATGGGCGGGTTGAATCTAACAATTTCATTCATAGCTTGTCGAGTTTCACAAATTAGAGGAAGAGAATGTGGCGCGTAATTCCCGCTTTTTTCTCAAAATAAATGCTACTGAGTATGTGATGCAGAAGTATGGAAACAGCGTAGACTGGGAAATCAATTTGTTGGTAGCAAACTTACATCAGTGGAATGATCTTCCATACTGTTTGCTATGTAGATCCTACAATCATCTCAAAATAAAATATTTCAACATAATGGGCACACAAAATAGCAATTTCAGATTTGTTCCAAAGAACTAAAACATTGTCATCATTTCTCCCCCATCAACTTTGAGTTTTACCTATTTCTCATTTCTTTGTATATTCATAATGACAACAACAGCAACAAAAGCAATGTCTTTCCTTCGTGTCAAGAAATTGAGCGATGCCGCTCACATGCCAGTTCGTGGATCACCCTTATCCGCAGGTTTTGACTTGGCCTCAGCTGAAACAACCGTTATCAAAGCTGGATCAAAGGGTATTGTCAAAACGGATCTTAGTATTGCTTGTCCTCCGAATACTTATGCCAGAATTGCTCCACGAAGTGGTTTGGCTGTGAAGAAATTCATCGACGTGGGTGCTGGTGTTGTCGATGCAGATTATCGCGGTCCTGTAGGAGTTGTTCTTTTCAATTTTGGATCAGAGGATTTTCAAGTTCAGCCAGGAGACCGTGTTGCTCAATTAATCTTGGAAGAGATAAGTATGGTGGACACTATTGAAGTAGATAGTTTGGAGGAGACAGAACGTGGGGCAGGTGGCTTTGGAAGTACTGGTGTAGCTACGTCTACCGAGGTTGAGCCAGCATCAAAGAAGAGAGCAATCTCCCCAACAAGTGAATTGGAAGACTCTGTTCTTCAAGTACAAGACTTCCTCAGTATGATGTTGGACACTAATGAGATTTGTAATTCTCCTAAAGAATTCCGTTATAAATTGAAAAAGCTTGCACTAAAACAAGATGCAAAACTTTTTGCAGCATTTGCAGTTTACCAAAGCAATAAAAGTACTGAAGACTTTATGGATACACTAAAAGTTATAGTAGAATTGGAAGAAAAGCAGTAAGGGATTTAGTTCATGAAGGGAGTGATTGGGCAATGTACTAAGAACATCTTACATAAAAAATGAGCTAGGCGCAGCTGACACGGTCATACAAAGAAGAGAAGTCATCAATGTCTAAAATATATATTTAATTTTCACTAATCGAATCGTTTCAATAATTAGTTTCGAATTCTATGTTTTTAGCTATTTGCACTAGTACAGGATAAGCTCTCTGTGCCAGAGTATTTCGCTGAAAAGAAACAGAAGGAACTTTTTCCGGAAGAATGACATCATAATTTACTAATAATATTGATGTAACAAGTTTCATCATGACCAAAGCAATGTTTTGTCCAGGGCATTTGTGTATACCGTGTGAAAATGTTGTAAATATGTATTCATTCTGATATAATTCGATTGAGCGATTCAAATCTAAAGTGTGAGGATTCTTCCAAAACTTTGAATCAAGGCTAGATGTAATGTGTGCGCAAGCAATTGTTGTTCCTTTTGGAATGAGTACTTTTTTACTTGTGCTACTTCTTCCTTCGAGAAAGAAGGCTTTCTCGACTTTTCGTACACCACCGATGGAATGAGCTGTCAACCGTAACACTTCGAGACATAATTTATTTAATTTACTGTCTACAGAAGATTGGAGCAGAATATTAGAATCCTTAAGGAGTTTTTGTGCTTCTTCTTTGCAAGCCATCTGATCTCCCGTAGTTCCACGTTCATGTAGCATCAAATAGGCTTGAGATGATGCAATAGATGGGTTCTTATGTGCTGCAAAAAGCAGGGCTATAGTAAACTCTGCAATTTCTGGAGCATTAAACTTATTTTTAATCATTTCATGTAGCCAGAACCCTGTTTTGGCTGAAGTATCATGTAAAATATGGAGCTTTAAATGCTGTTCAATTTTTTTCTGTAAATGTAATCGGCGGCGTTGAGCTGGCCAAAGAAAAATAGGTAAAGCTATACATCTATGAATGACTCCGGCTTTTGCTGTAACGTCTTCAAGCATATCCTGAAAATTCATATATTCATGCAAAAAATCAAATCCATCATCCCATTTGCTTTTGTCCAACATTTCAGGACAAATCATATGTTCAATGACTGCTCTCAATAATACACGTCGATTCAGATGAAGGAAATCGAGCTTCTCTGCGTTTGAAGCAGCGACTTCTTTTTCCATTGCTCTTTCAATAGCCCTTTTCCAACCTTGAACCTGTCCTGATGGATCTTTATGCCAAACACTCTTTATAGCTTTCTTGAGAAAATCAATAGATTCCCCACTCACATTTCTCTTTCCCAATGTCTGTTCAAAGCCTAACTCCGCCACAGCCGTTCGAGCACTCATTATTGATTCTGGGGATGTCGCAATTTTTCGTTGATCACGTGGCCCGCATATTAGTGTCATATATCGTCCAGCCAAATTCAATTGAAAGTTAGTCCCAAATTGAGAATAAATATTTACGAGAAACTTTTCAGGATTTTCGCGATATTGAAGTGCATGGCCCAAGATTGGAACAGCACCAGGAGCCCAGGGAATGGTTGGATTCTGGCTATCGTTCTTTTCAGAGCTTGTTTTTTTTTGCAGTCGAAAAAACAAACGGAAGATTGGTATAAAGAGAAGAATTACAGTCCACGAGAATATGTTGGTGCTGATTGATGTCAGAAAATCCTTTGACATAGCATTAATCTGCGTTCAATGATAAATGCAACTTTTGTTCATCTTTAAGGTATACTACATAGATTGGGTTAGAAATTGTTGACCGTAGACGAAGGAGCACGATATACGTCATCGTTATCTTCTCACATATTCCGAAGCTAAGTGATAATATATTTTGGACCGTTCAAAGCCATATGTTAGCCTTGATGCACGAAATATAAGTTTATCGTAATCTTAAACAAAACGGTAAATAACGGTAAATAAATTTGTGACAATTTTCCCTCCATTCTAATGACATGAGACAATCTCGGAATGGCGTGCGTTCAAAAAATACGACATTATTTATTGTAATGACGCATGTTATGAATGAAATGCGTATGAGTCAAGAAATGAAAGTCTCAAGAACGCATAAATCAAAAACCTCCTCACAATATTTGAGGAAGCATATTGTTTGGATACAAGCATTACTCTTTTTATTTAATGAAAGATTCAAATTTTCTTTTATTTTCGATCAATTCGATTGTTTAAACTCGATTCTATTCTAGGCTGTATTGACACTCAAAATATGATTGTATACAAGAGTCCCCTAGTCGAAACCAAGATCTTCCTTTAAAATACCTGGTTTCAGTGCTACACAATAATAATGTTTACGTTTGTACTTTTTTGCTATGCAGCTTAGACTGTCTGTGAGAAGAGAAGCATGTACTGTATGCAACTTTAAAACTGTGTCCTCTGTGAAATTAAGATGTTTAGTATACAAGCAACATGAGTTGCAATGAAGATAGGAGTAGCTGATTTGCACTGGAGCAGACATAACTTACTTAGATCATCTGCACTATAGGTAGTAAAGAAGATGAGCGTTTTATTCCAAATCTTGCCATTTTTGTCTCTTATCCCAAGTGTAGCTCTCGCTAAATATAGAGCAGAAGCTGCGACTAAACTTGCTCTGAAATCCACAAATTCTGGTTGCAAAAGGGCTAGCTCCAGTAAGTATTCCGTCATGTACTGGAATACTGGATCTGTCCCCCAAGACACGTTATTCATATCACCAACGTCATTCGTAAGGTTGCTTGCATGACCTTTTATTGAGCTAATTTTGTGTTCGCGGTTGTTTGTGTGAGAATCAAGAGGTTGCTGATAAAATGAAACGTCACTCGCTCGCAAGAAACGATGAAGAAAATGAAGAGTCGTGGCTTTATCATATAAACGAAACTGAAGGGCATTGAAAATGTCCTTCTCCATCTTGGTGATTTCTTTTCGAGTATACGTCTTATCAGATACATATACATAATCTGCAGATGTCATGGGTGTGATTTCTTCTAGTTTGCATGCCATCAGCATACATGCGCTTTGATTAAAAACGTCAAGAAGCAGAATGGCCGTTAGATAAAGATTAGAACGAATTAGAAACATGTTTTGGTAAGTAGATGTTTACTTACCAGCCCAGGCACTGCAAATCGTTTCTCTTTATAACAAGAATTTCCAGCGCACGGTCCACTAGCTTTACAGCTGAGTGCAAAGTAATAGCTTGTAATTTATATTCATCTGAAATTTCAATCAACCAATCTACCAAAATACCTCTCATGAAAGTAGCCAAATTGATTTGATGTTTCATATACTTGGGAACACTTTCAGAAGACATAGATGAAGTTGAATCGGGACTTTGCGCTACGATTTTTGTATCCAACTGCTTGAGTTTCAATGTGGCTGATCTCAATCGACTCTTACAGCCTAGTGCCGGTGAGGCGGGAACATTGATATCTTGACAATTTTCTTTGTCTTTGTGAAACAAATAATTGTAATATTCAAGAGAATATTGCGCAAGGAAACAAGTGTCGTCATCATTTGACAAAAAGGATCCGTTTGCATCTCGAGTGGTGACAATATTTAGCTTTATTTGAGGCAAGGTTTTTGCAGCTAAAGTTGTGCCGAAGGAATTGAAAGCTTTGAGTTTTCTTTTTTTCTTTGATCTTGTGAGATGATCCACAAGTTCGTCATTGGAATCAGTGATACTGTTCTGACGAAGTGCAGATCTGTGCATATTGTCCAGGTCAAAGACTCCATCAGGAACATAATTGAAAATTGGCGGTATAGCTTTATCTAATAAAAGTCGTTTAGAAGCATGACCTTTCTCGGAAGTCTTGCTCTTACTTCTAGCCTTGTTGCTCTTTGACTTATCGTTGTCAAAGGCTTGAAGCTCCTGAAGTGCAGCTTTATAACTTCGTATTTCAGTCTTTGAGTCTTGTTTGTTTCGTCCTTTAGTGGTACTCGCAAAAGAACTCGAGGTTGATAAGCCCTCGATTTTTCGCTTAAAACGTTTCCCGCCAGAAGATTCTTGAGGATTAGTAGAGGAAGATCTATGGCGTTTGATCTTATGTTTCGAGAACTTATTCTTTGATATGGATGAAGATGTACATGCTGCCGGAACAGTTTCAGATGATTGCTTGATTCTTGAAGATGTTCGTCGTGATGTACGCCGCCCACGATCATCTTCTAATAAACGTCTCAGACTATGTTTTTCGGAATCATTGGTTGCAGGAGCAGTTATCCCATGTGCCTTATTGCTATTGGGAAAACAGATAGAGTTGTTATTATTTATACAAGATGTTGTGGCAGCAGTTGAGGTAGATAATGAAACATATGTATGACCTGGACCTTTGCTATGTGGAAAAGCAGCGGGAGTGATAGATTCATATCCTTCTTCGTCATCGCTGGACATTGCTTCAAGCTGAAATATAGGGGGTGAATTTTCTGAATCTAATTGAGGTTCTTCTTTGGATTGTTTTCGGTATGGATTGAAATCCGGGTTAACACTTGGTCTGTTAGTGGCAGCAGCACTTATTACTGCTGAGGTTGATGTGAATGGAGGAGTTGTGTCTTCTGTCTGCAACTTCGAGATGCGAGCCGATCGTCTTCGAGAGCTTTGTGACTGGGTATCACCACCTGTCATTCTGTTGACGGGTGATTAGGGGAAATTGATGAACTATTACAAAAAAAATATGATCGGTTCTTTGGGTGGATCACAATCCCTCTACTTTTTGTCCACTTTCTTGGATCCTTTGCGCGATGTTTGCGCAGCTTTTATCACTTTATGCATTTATAAATTTATTTATGTCTATTTCTTGATTTGAATTTGCTGTTATGTATCTTTTGCATACAGTGCTATCCTCTCGATTCTAGCGGGAAGAGAATTAATTCATCGGATCCTAAAAAATATACGTATAAAATATTCATACTGGATACGAAATTCAATTGCTTCTTTAAATGTTGATTTGTTGTCACTTATGAAATCTATGATAGGTAAGGTCACACAAATTCAGAATACTATTTGTTTCTTCGCATCTTTATTTACTTTCTATTTTTCACTTAATGTCAGCTGTTTCTCGACGTCAGATATGATCATTGAAATGAGATACAAAGCGAACACTGATAGATTATTTAGAGATAAAAAGTCTAAGTAAATCTCATGTTTGTTTGCTGATCACCGCTATGTGCCAAATTTCTCCATATGTATTCCTTCATTCTAACCGATCTTACGAAGTTTAGCTCTGTAGAAGTCTGTATTTTAAAATAATTTTCGTTTGTGATCCATATTATGGGAGAGAATGACTTCATATTCGAGGTGCGTAATTAGCAGGTCCGTTGAATCAAGCAATGCATGCGAATTTTTCATGAGTAATTTTGTATCACTGTTCTAAATAACGAATGGGGGTAGATGATAAGGGTCTAAATCACCCATAACCTAAAATTGACATGTTTCCTTGTTCGTTAAGACTTGGAATTGCAAAAATTATAGGCCATACAGAATCCTACGTCCATATTTATTAGAAATAGAGTACTACTAAGTTTCTTTCATGATGTTATAGTTTTTACGGGCTTCACTCGAATATCAATCTTAAACGAAGTAACTCATAGAAAACCTTTATATTGAAAAACGTAACAAATAGTTAAACATTAAACAAATAGAATACATATGAAATAGATAGGGCGACCTCCACGTGAAGACACGTGTGGGGGGGTGGAAGCGATTCCACCTACCCAAAC
>Ga0209092_10000610_pt1 | contig 35606 bp, 41 predicted proteins | sample FraStrMetagenome_FD_187446 | JGI IMG/M metagenome (GOLD analysis project Ga0209092, IMG submission 187446) | Marine eukaryotic phytoplankton communities from Arctic Ocean - Fram Strait ARC3M Metagenome (SPAdes) (version 2) | ecosystem: Environmental > Aquatic > Marine > Oceanic | place: Fram...
GGTGCAATGACAGGATGGAAAATAACAAAGAAGTTAGGAGTGTTTGCAGAAATGAATTATCTACAATATTGGGATAGACAAGTATTTACTGCTAAAGCTGGCTTAAACTTCCAATTTAGATAATTATGAAAAAGATAGCGATTATATTTTTATTAGCATTTGGATTAATAGCATCGTCTACGATAGCAGATTCGACTAATGTAGGAATAACTAATACCGAACCAAAGTATTTAACATCTGATAATTTTAGTCAATCTATTAATACTGGTATAATTATTGTAGAATTTGTTGCATCATTTGCCGAACCATTTTCAGAATGGGAAGCAATCGAAGACGGCACATATTATAGAGTTGATATTGAAAAATATCCAGATCTTAAAAAGAAATATAAGATAAGATCTATTCCAACTATTTTAGTATTTAATAATGGAAGTAAAGAATTAACTTATAGGGCAAATATCATGTTGGAATTAGATGTTACTGCTGAAGAAATTCACGAAGACATTGAGGATATATTCTCAGACAAATTCTAATATGTGGAGTAAGATAACAAAATATTTTAGATCGATTAAGAATACGTTACTGTATTACGATTTTCAACCATTGTTATTTTTTTGGATCTCTAGTGATATTTTAAACAACTTAGTATTATGGACCGATCTGACATATTGGGAAGCAGCTGGACAACCTAGCACATATTGGTTATATTTTGCATATCTTATATGTAGCGCTTTAATGATGGTCTTTATACACAATATTAAGTGGTTATCTAGATTTGTAACAGCATACTTGGTTTTATACTTATTTTCAACCATAAGATATTTAGTAAGTATATTTGGAGGTGATGAAGCTTTCGTACTAATGGATTTTAAAAATATATTGATTACATGTTGGTATGCTTTCATGTGGGCTTGGATTTTATTTAAGCTAAAGAAAGAAATACTAGAAAGATCACTAAGACAATGAGCGAAAATCTAACTACAATAATAATCACAGCAATATCTGTCATCTTCGGTGCAGGTGGTTGGAAATTCTATGAGTTTCTTATTCGTAATAAACGAGAGACACAAAAAGAAAACAAATCTGAACAAAACATTTACAGAGATGATTTAATGGCTAGAGTTGAAAGATTAGAGAAAGACAAGAACGAACAGACTGAAGAATTAATGAAAGTTAAAGTAGAAGCAGCTGGTCTAAAAATGAAAGTTGAATTCTTAGAAAGAGAATTAGATAGAATTAAATCAAGATGAAACAACTTTGGAAAAAAGTATTAGTAGTTTTCGTAGCAGTATTTATAGCATCTATTGTATACAACGTTTATGTTCAGAAGAAAAAACTATCAAGATTAGAACGTATTATCAAGCAACATAATAGTATTAAAGATCTAAATCAGAAATATCCTACCATAAATAAGACTCCAAGCAGTCAATCTACGGTGTTCGCAGGCGATAGTATTAGAATTATTTTAAAATAAACAATATCATGTTTTTATCATATTGACATTCAATTGTTAATTATTTTAGATATAATGTGAAACCTTTTATTTTTAGCCTGTATAATAAACCTAATTAACAAAGAAAAATGAACACAACTTCATTATACTTATTAACAAAGACTGCTAAAAATAACAGCAGCACATCTATCTTTACTCCTAGAACTGTTATCACAGACTGATAGATTTATTTTAACCAAAATCAATTAATATGAAAAATTTTATTTTTACATTAGCCCTTGCGGCTTTAACAACATTCGGTGCAAATGCACAGAATACAAAAGGTGACTGGTATGTAGGTACTGGTGATATTACTAACACGGCATGGACTGAATTATCAATCCAGCCAACATTAGGTTATGCTTTTTCTGACAACTATATGGTTGGAATGAATTTAACACAAGCTGACTCAACACAAGACATGGTCTTAGGTCTGGAAGGAAGATATTTCCATAAAGGATTCTTTGGATATGTTGCGCTTAATGACTTTGATTTCGATCAAGCTCAAATAGGTGTAGGTAGAATGTTTGAATTCCATAAAGGATCAATGTTTTTAGATCCAAAAATCGTTTACGATTTAGGAGCGGAAACTACTAACCTTCAAATCGGATTTGGTTTAAAGTTCTAAACTAAAATTCGATTTGGTTAAATCAAAGCCCAAGTTTCTAGGATCTTGGGCTTTTTTATGAAACAAATATTAATATTTACATATTAAATAAAAGAATAACACACATATGGGAAAGAATAAACCAGACGTATTTGAAAAAACAACTAAGAATTGGGATAGAAACCAATGGCAAGGAAGATCTCAAAAACAAGTTGAAAACAATGAAAAGATGTCAGCTATTTCATGGGCATTGATATTAATAACTGTAATCGGCTACACAATGTATACATTAATAACTGATCTATAACTCATTATGAGAAACACAATTAAATTACCACAGGCACAAAAAGATATTATTGTAAAAGCCTTGCAAGTTTATCAAATAGCATTAAGAACGTTAGAGGATAAAACAGATGATCAACAATATACTGATTTTGATATTACAGCACTGACGGGAATTTTTAAAGACCCTGATGTTGATGTAAGATTAGAATTAGATGAAAAAATACATGATCAATTTGTACATCGACATGGTGTAGATTTTCCACAATACGTTTAACACCAAAGAGAGATGAAAGCTATATTAGAGTTCAACTTACCGGAAGATAACCAAGAGTTCAAACTAGCAACCAAATCATCTGATTGGTGGAATGTTTGTTGGGAAATGGACCAATGGTTGAGAGCCCAATACAAATATATGCCTGATGAAGGTTATAGTGAGGATAGGTATAACGCTTATGTTGAGGCTAGAGAAAAACTCTTTGAACTAATGCAAAATAGTGGCGTAAGTTTAGATGATGTAGAATGAGTGTACAACTTTAACACCAAAGAAAAATGAAGAAGCTAGAAAGAATGCAGAACTTGATTGTTGTAGGTCACCCAGATCAAGAATCATTCTGTTACAATGGTATTTATAAAACCATACAAAAAACATTATTGGAATCAGATTATCTGAATGAAATTCAAGTTATTGATCTATATAGAGATGATTTCGCTAGACCAAGAACGGATCTTATCGAAAGATATAAAGAACTGGTAACTTGGGCAGATAGAATTTATTTTGTATCTCCAGTTTGGTGGTTTAGATTAACGCCAAGAACTGAAATCTTTTTTGATGAGGTGTTTACACCAGGATTTGCATATAAATTTGAGCCAATAATGGGACCATATGCATATCCTAAGCCATTTTTAAGTGATAAAAAAGTAAGAACTTATATCACACATGGTGCACCTTCATTACCAGTTAAGACTCTTTATTTAAACTCAGTTAAACTAAGATTAGTGATGGGAGTATTTACATTTGTATTTGGGTGGAAACTATCCAGATGGTTTAAAACAAAACAATTTTGGTCAGTACCATTTGCAAGTGCAGAAAAAAGAGCTAAGTACTTAGAAACAGTTCGCAAAGACATCATAAAAGATTTAAGGAATCACCAAATTAAAACAATACAATGATACACTCAAAAGAAACCCTAGAAAAAATAGTATACGAACTTCAATCGAAGGGTAAGATAATTGACCCGTGTATTGTTGATGATCTAATAACGGTAATTAAACAACATGGAATTAATTAGTACACATCCAGTAAAAAAATCAGATCTAGGATTTCATGGAAATTTATTTGGTGGAAAATTACTTGCATGGGTAGATGCAGCAGGCGCAGCTTATGCTTCACAAGTATGCGATTCACCCAGAATGGTAACTGTATTAATAGACCAATGTATATTTAAAAAACCAGCAAAAGAAGGTCATTTATTAAAAATATACGGAGGTGTCAAAGAATTTGGTACAACATCAGTAACACTTGAAATTGAAGCAAGATCTCACAATGTATATAATGGTAAACAAAGCATTATACTAGATACTAATATTAAATTTGTTCGTGTAGATGAACAAGGAGATGCTATACCTATATCAGATCGGGCTAAATCAAAATACTAAGCATGATATATAGCTAAAGGGGGTGTAACATAAAAATACATTTTAAGACATGAGCAATATAGATAAATTCTTAACGCTATTTTCGCAGTTCGATATGATAGTTGAACCAAAAAGAGAAAATCCACCTAGACAAAAAGACGTTGTTCCTCAAATAGCCATGAAAAATGGCATTTCGGACTTAAAGAAAGCGCTTAAGAGATTAACACAAGAATATAAAAGGGCACAAAAATCCTTTAAACATAATAAAATATCGCGACAAGAACTTTTTGATTTTGAATGGAGATTGTTTGAAATAAACGATGAAATTTCCAGATTAGAAAGAGATGATATAGAATAATAAAAATGAAATTAGCATCATTAAACATATTTATTTTAGATCGATTAGGTTTTAGAAAAGAACCTACAGACAAACACGTTGTGCGATTAAGTAAAGAACAAACTAGAGAATGGTTTAAAGTTTTTGCTGAAGATGCTCCAGTTGAATTACCCCCTATAAATTCATCTGAATTAGTATCTTTAGAATTATCAGAAATGGAAATAACACGTAAACTTACTAAAAAACCTGCAAAACTAGAACATAAATATGATGATGATTTCATGTGGGCATTTAAAGAATTAGTTAAATCTAATGATTTACCATGGTCTAATAAATATTTTAAATATTTGATCAAAGAAGCAAGCGACAGAACCCTTAGAATAAAATACAAATACAATAGACCAAGACCATATCAATTAGCACAATATCATGGTGTGGATTTAGAAGTGTTTGGTTCTAATACAGCAAAAACTCCATCATTTCCATCAGGTCACACTGCACAAAGTATATTAGTAGCAAAGGTAATAGGTGGTGTATATCCTCAATTAAAAGAAGATGCTATGAAAATAGCAGATGATGTTTCTAAATCAAGATTAGTCGGAGGTCATCATTTCCCATCTGATATAAAATATGGTGAAATAATAGGAGTTTGGTTATATAATAATTTAGTAAAACAGTGGAAGAAATAATAATAAAATATGTAGGTGAATGGGGTTGGCTAACTATAGTCGCTTTGATTACATTTGCCTTTAAAGATGCAATCAGTAATTTCTTCAAAGGTATGCAATTTCTAATGGGTACTGATTTTGATATAGACGATGTAGTTTATATTAAAGGAACCAAAAAAGCTAGAATAGTTAGACAGTCTATTTGGAGAACTACGTTTTATGTTTATGGACACGGTAGAAAATTTGTAGTACCTAATAGTTCATTATGGTCTTTACAAATAGAGAAAGACTTACCAAACACAGACGTGTTTAGGGAATATAAAGAAAAATAAGATATATAAAGTATGGACAAATTATGTAAAACATACAGTGAGTTATTTGAAGATGCTCAAAAAAGAGTTGAGTTAGGACAAAAGTTGCGAGCTACTGCTAAAAAGGTAGATGATATAACTGTTAAGAAAAATGAAACTGCAACAAAATTAAGAGATGAAGAAGATCCTTTAAAATCTGAGATACTAACGCTAACTGCACAGAAATTAGAAATGCAAAAACAAATTGCAAAACTAGACATAAAGATAACCGCAGTTAAAATTAAACAAGAGCAAAACAAATAAAATTAAAATTATGAAAAAAGTAAAACTATTCGAACAGTTTGTCACGGAAGTAAATAGTTCTAAAAAAATCAAAGATCTGGAAAATGATCTTGTAGAACTTAGAGACAGAATGGAAGATGTTCAAACTGCTATGGATAATGGTGATATGGACGCAGACGAAGCTGAACTTGAGTTGTCGGATCTAGATGCACAAGAGGTTGAAATGGAGAATGAAATAGCAGAATTAACTGCTGCTTCAAGCAAAGATGAATACGCTCAGCTTTCTAAATTAATAAATAGATGGCTAAAATTTATAGGTGGTAGACAATCTGCTAAATGGGACTACATGAAAGATTATTGTACAGCCGATGATGAGAGCATGATGCATGGTCTTCTTAAAAGAGACAAAGAAATTGAAGATAGTGAAGATGCAGATGCAGATAAACTAGAAGCAAAAATGTTAAAAATAAGTAAGGATTTCTCTGCAGAAACTAAAGAATGGCTTTCACACTATTTTAACGAATTTAGAACTGCTCAAAATGGATTTAGTGCTGCCGGTCAAACATTACAAGGAGCTACAGAATCTTGTGAAGATCATAAATTAGGTTGTAAGAACGTTAAAGTAAAAAGGACTGAATATAAAAAGGCCGAAGCTGCGCTTAATAAAGCAGAAGCAAAAGAAAACGAATTAAAACAAATAATTCTTAAATAATATATGAAAACACTTAAAAAATTAACGGCTATTTTATCATTAATATTGTTAACATCATGTGGCGCTAGCTGGCAGGTATCTACACTTAACCACGACCCTATATATGATGATGAAAACTACATAACAGTAGCAGATGGTGTTATAGTTGATACTTTAAGTGAATTTCAATTTAGAAATAAATTAAGAACAGACATTGGTTTTAGATTAGACTTTGCACGATATGCTTTAAGTCAACCTGTATCATTTGATTGGAATAACAGATTGTTAGGAAGACAATATGATTCTAGGTATAATTCTTACTATTGGAATAGAGATCAAATGTGGAATGATTGGGCTTGGGGTTATACAGGCTGGAATTCTTGGGGTTCTCCTCATAGATGGTCACCATTTGGATATGATAGATGGGGATATAATATGTACTATGGTTGGAATAATCATGGTTGGGGATATAATAACTGGATGGGCAATGTTCATTATGGAAATGGTTGGAATAACTATTATGGAAATGGTTGGAGACACACGAACACCACACATATCTACGGTAGAAGAGGAACTACAACTACAAGAAATGGTAGAGCACATGCTTCTGTGATAGAATCTACTAAAAGAACTACAAAACCGAGAAGAGTTATTAGTACTCCTAAGTATACGCCTTCTAGAAAGACAGTTACACCAATTAATAACAATAACACTACACCGATTAATAACAATAATACGCGTGTAATTAGAAACAATAGCACAAGACCTTCGTATAACAATACAAGACCTAGCAACAATACTAGACCTACTATAAATAGAACTAACACAAGTAGACCTAGTACTCCAATAAGAACTACGCGTTCAAGAAGTGGAAATGGTGGTAGGAATAATTAATTATGCAACATTTAAAAACATTTGAATCATTCATCAACGAGGCGAAGCCTTATTCTAAAGATGAAATTGTAGTATTTGATCTTGATGATACATTAGTCATCACAGATGCTAAAATCAAAGTATGCGACAACAGTACAGGTGATTGTTTCGCTCTTACTCCAGAAGACTTTAACGAATATGAATCTAATCCTAATCATGATATAGATTTTGATGATTTTAAATCATTAGAGATCATGAAAGCTGGAAAACTAATCGAACACTACTTTAAAATCTTTAAGTCAAACTATAAACGTGGTATTGCAGTAGGTATTGTAACAGCAAGAGACGATAGAGAAATGATTTATACATGGCTAAGAGAACATGTTGGATTTAGAATTGATAAAGATTTAATATTTGCAGTTAATGATCCAGTTCATAAATTTAAAGGTGCAATCGCAGATAGAAAGAAACAGGCTTTTGAAACTTATATCCAAATGGGGTATAACAACTTTAAGTTCTATGATGACGACGCAGCAAACTTAAAGCTGGTTAAATCATTAGAAAAAGAACATTTACATATACAGATATATACCAAGAAAGCAAAAAAACCTAAATACTAAACATGGCAACACAAGGAGATTATAGAGCAAGATTCGCAGCTGCATATCAAAGATCAGTCAATGAAGAAACGGAAGCATTCATAGATGGGCTAAGGATGGACTTCATTAATAGATGTTCAGTTGATAATGCTTTTAAAATAAATACAAAAGATTATCAATCTATAGAATTTAAAAGTGAGATAAGATTTCTTATTTGTAGAAAATACTTTCCAGAACTTCAAACGTCGGATATATTTTTATCTAAAATAACAACTGCAAAGGCATTAAATAAATCACTTGATATTATTCAAGCTTTAAGCGCTACGGCAATGGGTGAATTGTTACAATTAAATGCGGGTAGTGGTTTAGGTCCAGGAGAAGCTCTTTTATATTTCCTTCTAGATAATGCTACAATAGGTGGTGGTAACAGCGCCGGAGTTGATATAATAGATAATGGTACTAAATATGAACTAAAAGCAGTTAAGCTTAGAAAGAAGGACATGATGTTAAACGATTTTAAACTAGGTGGAACTGTCGATATTTCTGATATACAAGCTAGGATGATGCGTCTTAAAAAAGCAATGCTAGAAGAGATGCCCAGAGTAAAAGAAGGTGAAAAAGTAGGTATTAACAATCAACACATAGAAGCTTTTAAAAATAAAAAGGTTCAAGATCTAATTAAGTCTCGAGAGGATTTAACTAGCTATGAAGATCTTGAAAAAGAATTTCAAGAGATAGCATACAATCAATACTTTAAGACACACCCTATTATATTCATAGGTAGTCAAGATACTAACAGCAACGAGACAGGTAGAGTATACTCTATCATGAACGTTAAGAAAAAAGACATAAGAATTCATCAGGTAACTAGTAGTACTATTAAACCGGGCGTACTCATTAAAAAAATAGGAATATAATTTTTAGAAAATAATATAATATTAAGAAACTTAATTAAAAAGCACGATATATAAACTATAGGAAACGCTAATGTTTTCAACTTCTAAAAATATCGTATTAAATTATGTCTGAACTCAATCCAGAAGCTCGTACCGCTTCTGAGATCGAGCCAAACAAAGAGACAAATGCACTAAATGACTTCATTAATGGAGTTCATTTAAAAGAAACGCAAGGCGTTAATGAAGAACTTAACAAGTTCTACGAAGATGGTAAACATCTTGATAACGTCGGAGACAATGCGGATGAGAATGAAATTTGGGTTTATTTCGGGGTCGGCGGTCCAGCTTAACCAAACGATTAGAAAGAGCACTTACCGGGTGCTCTTTTTTAGTACATGGAAATAATGAAACAAAAGCTAGATAAATAATATAATTATATAAACAATAAAATTCAAAACAATGACAACAATTTACATTATTTTAACTGTATTAGCTCTTGGAGCCGCAGTTTATTTTTATGCCATTAAAAGTGGTAAAATCGAAGACAAGGACGGTGATCTTATTGCTGATAAAGTAGAAGATACTATCGAAGACGCTAAAGAAATTGCTAAAGAAGTAAAACGTAGAGCAAAAAACGTTAAAACTGAATTAGGTGATGTTAAAGATGCAGCTAAAGAATTAGTTGATCAAGTAGAAGACGTAGTAGAAGCTGTACAAGGTAAATCTAGAAAGGGTAGAAAACCAGCTACTAAAAAGGCACCTGCTAAAAAGAAGCCAACTGCTAAGAAACCAGCTGCTAAGAAAACTCCAGCTAAAAAGAAACCATCTACAAAAAAATAATACAAAAACAATGGCATCATTCGTTAATTTTAACAATAAGAAAGAGCAATCTTTAAACACATATTCTATTAGAACTGTAAAAGAAGCATTATATCTAAGTGAAACTAAAAACACTAATAGAATAGAAAAAATGATAGGTGGTCTAGAAGGCCGCGTAACATTATCAGAAGCTTTAAATTTATTTTCGGATAAACTTAACGCGATGTCTGTATTATCAGATGTTAACTCAAACGCATTACCAGTATATGAAGGTCAATTCTCATGGATGACTTATGATACTGATAAACAAATCGGTTCAGAGAAGCAGAATACTATTGACGTATATATGTACGACAACGAAGGTAATCAATGGTTTGAAAAGAAGTATAATGGTTATGGTATGTTTGGAGGAATGGATTACTATACATTATTAGCTAAAATGAATGGTTACTCAGAAGAAGATCTTTCTAAAAGAGGTATGGAAATGAGAGACTTAGGTATTGATCTAGCTTTTAATAAATTAAAGACTAAAATAAAAGGTGGTAAAGTTTTATTCCCCGCATTAGTTGAAGATCCAAAATTTAATTGGAAAAGACATGATTTTACACAAGAAGCTGAATCAGATGAATATCAATCATGGTATCAAGAACCTGAATATGACGAAGAAGATGATGATTACGAAAACGGATGGTATGAATCTGTAATGACAGAAGCAATGTCAGTAAATGAATGGGGTTCTTCAGATCAAGGTAACTTCAATAAATCAATGCATAAAGAAATGGGTTCTCCTAAAAAGATGCCATCTCCTTTTGACGATAAATTAAGAGGTGTTGCTGCGGATAATGTTGATCATTATTGGGATGATTGGGATGAGTATCAGAACGATAGAGATGGTTTAATCGATGATGCTGTAAGAAGTTATTTAAGATCGTTTTTTAAGAAAGATTTTGAAATGCTGACTAAGATGTTCGCATCAAATAATATTACCGAAAAGACATACAATAAAAAGTCTTTAATGAAAGCTATGAAGGCAGATGACGGTATGATTCAACTAGGTAATGGACAAGAATATGTAATTTACAAATACGGCAATGGAAATGATAACAATGATGATATGTGGGGAGATAAAACAATCTTTGCACTAGATCAAGATGGAGAAGAACATGAAATTGAATATTCTGATATCGCAAGTTACAATGAAAGTACAATTAATGAAGCTAAATTTAAAAAAGGACAATATATTAAAGCCAAAAAAGATAGCGATGATTTTGATGGAGATGTTTATGATAAAACTAATGACGTTGATGGATCTGAAATCTTAAAGAATTCATCATTCGAAATTTATGAAATTGGCAAAGACGAAGTTATTCTTTGGAGTGATGAGGATGGGGTAGAATACTCAATAGATCCAGATGATCTTAAGAATTTCGTTAATGAATCAATAGTTACTGAAGCAGACTTCAGTTTTTCATCAATAGTTAACGAGGCAAAAGATCTAAAGGTTGGAGATACTGGTATCGACTATAACGACAATGTTGTAGAAGTTATAGAAATTGGTAAATTTGACAAAGTAGCAAAAAGCTTTAAAAAGGAAATGAAAGCAGATGCTGAAGATTATGGATATGAAAAAGCAGCTGGTGATTTTTATCTTACTAAAAACATTCAGACAGAAGAAGGTAACGTTGGTGAGTTAGCAATATATCCAGTAAAATACGATATGTCTAATTATTGGGGATTAACAGCAGAATCAACTATTACTGAAGCGGTAGATGCTAAAGATATTGTTAAAACCATTAAAGCGGTTTCAAAACAACATAACACTATGTTCGCTAACCCATTTTTAATGCATCAAGAACCAACACACATACATAAAGAATTAGGACCAGTAAAAATACATCCTGGTGTTCCAGCATATGATTGGCGTAGAAAAGGTGAAATCGCAGTTTCTACTTCACTTAAAGGTTCAAAGGGTTGGCAGTTTACTGGAGTAGACTTAAAAGATTTAAGTGAGTTGCCAAGAAACTTCAAATTACCTAAACATTGGTTGACTGAATCTAAATTAACTTGGGATTCATTAATAGAAAGACTAGAACTTGATGAAGCAACTGTAGTTATGGATGCAATTGATCCAGGTTCAAATGTATTAAGAAAATTACTTAAGAAGCATAAAGTTACAATGGAAATCATTGATAACGATGGACCAACCGGTTGGCCAGAAGTTGAATTAACAGGAGATAGAAAGGATCTTGAAAAGGTACTAGCATCTGAAGATGGATGGGATGATGCAGGTTTATCAGAATATATTGAAGAATCTAACAAAACATTTACTGTTAAAGTAAAGTCATTAAACGAAGGTAGATCTATTAATAAAATATCTAAAGATTTCGGCGAAACGGTTGCAAATATGAAAAAAACTGTAGATGAATGGAAATCAGCTGAAGGTGATAGAAAGACAGAACTTTTGGAAAAGTTAAGAGAACTTAATAAAATGAAAGCTGAATTAGAAAAAGAATTAGATCGAGCAGTTGCTGGAAAAGATTCTTCAGTAGAATTAGTTTTAGGTGAATCAACCGATAAATAATAATTGATAACACATTATATTAACTAAAAATGGAAGGAGACAGTAGTGGAAATATCGAAAATACTAGCAAGACGCTTAGCCAATTGGAGCATGATGATAGCTCTGTTTTTCAATCCTCTTGGATTCGACGTAATCCAATATTGGCTGAAGACCATAACTGGAAGTCTTTGGTACGCCAATTTAGTTATGTATGTTACGGCAGCATCGTTCTTTGGATTAGCTATCTTGTTTCGATGGCTATCACGTAAAAAAAATGAAACATCTAACAAATAACATATGAAACATCTAGATACCTTTGAAAACTTTTCAATAAACGAAAGTTTAAAATCAGATATTAAAAAGTATATTAAAAAAAACATAGATGTTTTAAATGACCTGGCTGATGATGATCTATGGGATGACATATATCAAAATCTATATACAGAATTTGAAGTTGAAGTTGGTTCGGACGAAGCAAAAGATCTTAAACAAGCTTTTGAATTTATTTTTTAAAAATAAACGCATAAAAGTTTTTTATTGTCAATTATTTGTGGTATATTAGCAGAGTACTAATAAAGAAAAGATATGTTTTATACTTATTGTAAGAAAAGTTTAAGTTTTAAGAAATTTCAATTTAAAAAACTAATTCCACCATTTTTAATTATTTGTGGTATATTTTCATTAATATATCAAACACAAATAACTAATGCAAAAGATCAAGGTTTTAATGAAGGTAGTAAGATACCATATGAAACTGAAGTATTTGCTATAGAATCTACTACAGATTCTTTCAGTCAAGATGAATTAGTCAAAGAACTTAAAAGACTAAACGTTAGATTTCCAGAAATCATCTTAGCACAATCTATTTTAGAAACCGGACACTTCTCTAGTCGTATTTTTAAAGAGAATAATAACTTGTTTGGAATGAAACAAGCTAGAGCCAGAAGCACTACAGCTGTAGGTACACAACTTGGACATGCATACTATGATAATTGGAAACAATCAGTTATGGATTATGCTTTATTTCAAAATGCCTACATGAATAAATTAAGAAAACAGAAACAATATCTTAATTATTTAGATAAGAATTATGCTGAAGCAGAAAATTATGATAAAGTCTTATTGCAAGTAATAGAAAGAGAACGATTAAAAGAACTATTTTTAGATTGATATATACTATAATAATAAAATAAAAAGACAAGATGGCAAAAATATTTTACGTAAGAGAAAGATCTGGAGATTATACTCAGGTTAATTTTTTTAAAACAGAAAAAGAAGCATTAAGCTACGGCATATCTCAATGGCCAGACTTTGACATGTTCGGTGATGCAGAAGACGAAGACGATTCATATGATACTGAAGAAGATGCATGGTGGGTTGGAGACTCAATAGACTTTAAAAATGGCGTTTTATTTTCGTTTGAAGAAGGCATGGTTTATGTTCAAGCAATGGATGAAGATAAAGCTAGAGAATATTCTAATGACCTCGGAGAAGATGGAGCAACTATGTTCTTTGATAAATTTAGAAAAGGTATGTATGGTTATTTAGGTAATGGTGCAGACGGTAGAGGTTTTAAATGGGAATGGGACGGAGAAGAAATTAACGAATCAATAGTTACTGAAAAGTTTAACTTTAGTAAAAAAGAAGTAGAAAAAGCTGCTAACTTAATAGCATCTGCAATTTCACAAGCTGATATGGTTAAAGCAAAGGTACATGACTTAGAATATGATAAAGGTCGTGGAGCTGGTTTTGAAATATCAATTGACGGCGAAAAATATGAAGGTGGAAGTTACGTAGTAAAAGATAACGGAGATGTTGTTAATGCTGCAATCGGTAACTCACATCCAAATGCAGTCTATAATACAATAGGTAATAAAGATATTGCTGATGTTTTCATCAACATGGAAAAATACGAATCATTGAAAGAACAATCGGACGATGCGTTGATACTTATTCAACAAGCACTTAAAGGAATGAAAAACATGAAGGCCAAGATTAAAGGTGATACTGTAATTATTTCTAATAAAGCTAAAGATGAATTTACATACTCATTAAATGACGGTGGTGATGTTCAAGAATTTATTGACGAATTAGAAGAATCAGTACGTACTGAAAATACTACAAATACTCGTAAAACAGTTTTAATGTTTGAAGAATTTACTTTAGAAAGCGATTGTAAATGTGGAGGAAACTGTACATGTACAACAACTACAACTAACGAAGCAAAATCAGATGGTACTATATCAGATGACGAAGATGAATTAATGGAAGATTTAATGGGTACTATAGAAGCAGCAATTGATGATTTGATTGCAAATTCTAGAGACAAAGCTTATGAAATTGGAGGAGGTTTTAGAGGACCTGGTAATGTAGATAAAATTAAGAAACTATTAATCGCTAAGGTTAAGAAAATGAAACTATAATCATGAAAAAGGTACAATTATTTGAACAATTTATTAATGAATCTATTTCATTTGATAAAAAAGGAATCAAGGCTAAATTAGAAGATAAGGTTAGAATTGCTAAGATCGCTGTTGAAAAATGGGGAGGTTCATACGAAAAAGTATTAGCAAAAGCGGAAGCATCTCTTAAGTCTGGTAAATTACCTAGCTATAAGGAACCTTTAATGGTTCAAGGTGATGAGACACAAGACTCTTACGATATATTCCAAGGAGGAAATGCTGCTCAATTAGCAAAGAAGATTTCTAAGGTAATTAAGAAGTACAAGAAATATGAAGTTGAGCAATCTTCCACAGGGGCTGCAGCTGGATGGTCAGGAACAATGAGATCTACTGTCGGAGGTGAAATTCAAGGAAGATCAAACTTTAATCCAGGCGGTAGAAGAGATTATTTAATCGCAGTAACATGCGGAAGCGGAATTGATAGTAAAATTAAAGATAAAATGTTCCAAGAACTATATGAATTGTTCTTCGTATTAGATCAATATAATTCAAGTGATGGTGGAGTAATGTTTGATTATTCAAGTGGTACAAATTACAGTACAATTGGATTAACTAATAGTTCTTACCAAATGGGTAACTCTGGTCAGTTAATCGAATTAATGAATAAATAAAAAAGAATCGCAATGGTAAAGAAATATACTGAATTTTTAAACGAGAAGAATTTTCAAGTAGTTACTAAAGATCATGCCATTAAATATAGACTATCGTACCAATATGGTAAAGGTGGTTTTTTAGCGTTGGCTTCATCTAGTAAAGAGAATGATAAAGAAATAGAAATAGATGATGTGTTTGAAATAGGTAAAGCTATTGAAGATAGTATCAACGCAGAACTTAAAAAACGTAAACAGTTATTTACGGTAGAAGAAGATCATGGTTATCAAGGAGCTGGATATGCGTTCTATCTTGTATTTGACGAATTACTAAAAACACTAAACAAATAAAATGAATCACATTACTAATTTTACAGATTTTATTGGGATGCAAGCCAATAAAAACAACATGACCAGAGAAGAATTTACTGCTAGATTTCTAGTTGAAAATGAAAATATCAACGAAGCTAAATCTATAAGTATTGGTGAAATGACTAAATGGATTGAAAAATCAATGAAATTCGTTTCAACAACCGACGAATTTAATAACAACAAAGGTGGTATTTGGGTTTCGGGTGAAGATCAGGATGAATATAAAGGTGAAGTTATTTATTCTTACTATTCAGAAGATTACAAAAATAGAGAATTTGGAGTACTTAATAAATGGGAAAAAGAATTAAATAAACGAGGTTGGTACAGTGAATGGTATGATGCTGGAACTGTAATGATTTGGGAAATATAAAAGCAACTATGAAATTCATCAAAATACAAGAATCGTTTATTAACGACAACGATATTAAGACATGGGAAAAAGAATATGGTAAATTGCCTATTCCTAAAAAAATCCTTGATATTTCAAAAAACATGACAAAAGAAGGTTTTATTAGAAAAGCAACTAAATCGGTTCAAGCTAAATTATGGGTCGCAATAGAAGGTTTAACATGGATCGAAATGGAAAGTAAGTATGGAAATAACGTTGGTAAATTTTACGGTGGTACGTTTTATTCACAAATGACAGACACTATGGCCGAAAAATCTGCTTACTATGCATACATAACTTCTAATTTAATTTCAGATAAAGTTGCAAACGAAGAACAAGTAGAACCTGCATATTATGAAATGAAAGAATATTTCAATGCATTTGGAATAAACTACAGTAGAAATAGGGTATTTGACAGAGCAGTCAGTGAATTAGAAGCATGGTTAAAACGCAATAAAATAGAAACACTATAGTATTAAATATAAATTCAGACATTATGAATGAAAAAGGTCGTTAGATAATTCTAACGACCTTTTTTAGTTTGATATATAGAGTATAGCTAAATAAATTTATTATTATGAAATACATTAAAGTTTTTGAAAACAATATAGAAGAAGGAGTCAATGATCCAGGTATATTAAAGGCCTTTTTTATGGCAGGTGGACCAGGTTCTGGAAAATCTTTTGTAGCTAGTGAACTCTTTGGATTTCCAAAAGGAGTAATGGGATCAGTATCTTATTCTACAGGATTAAAATTAGTAAATAATGATAACGCCTTTGAAAATTATTTAAAAAAGGCTGGACTATCTGCTGGAAAATTAGCAGATTATGCAAAAGACGAAGAAAAGTGGGCAGAAGTAATGACAATTAGAGATAAAGCTAAAGGAATTACTAAAAGAATGCAAGATAATTATTTAGGAGGAAGATTAGGTCAAGTAATAGACGGTACTGGTAAAAACTTTGACAAAATCAAAGGACATAGAAATTTATATCAAGATTTTGGCTATGACACATATATGGTATTTGTAAACACAACTCTAGAAATAGCTTTAGAAAGAAATCAAATGAGAGAGCGTGTTTTACCAGATGCTATTGTTGAAAAAATGTGGAAAGAAGTTCAAGCTAATTTGGGTAAGTTTTCAAGATTATTTGGTAAACGAAACATGATCATTGTAGATAATTCTTCATATGATGACAGTGCAAAGATACTATCTCACATAGAAAAAGAAATCAGAAGAAGAGTTGAAATGCCAGTACAAAATTATCTTGGTAAAATTTGGATTAAAGCTGAATTGGCAAATAATAAAAAATCTAATTAATATATGGCATTAGATAAAACAAATAACGAATTAGTAAGAGAATTATTAGAAGCATTTTCTAGCCTTAAAAAGAAAATGGAAGATCCTAATTATGTTCAAATTGAAGCTACATTAAAACAATTAATAGATAATCAATCAGATATGAAAGAAGATGTATCTGAATTAAAAAAGAGATTATTAAATCCATTTGATGGAGCTATTGTTGAAATACGTAAAAATACTGATTTTAGAAGAGATTATGAAAAATCAGAAAGAGATTTAGAAAAAATGGCAGAAGAACACAGAAACATTTTAAAATGGAAAAGTTCTATTACCAAATTATCTTGGGCTATTCTAACGTCACTTGGTGCTGTAGGAACTTGGCTTTTAAGTAAATATTATTCATAAAATATGATATTTGATAGAATAACACTGACAGAAGCATATAAAGTTTTAAAGACTGTAAATGAAACAGAAGGAAAAGTTTCACATATTCTTTTTAATAAAAATGCATTTTATGGAACAAAAACCGTAATAAGATTTAAATCTGTAGATGATTTAAAATCTTTTATAGATACAGAATTAGGATATAAGTTTTTTGATCCTGACTGTGATTGTGGTACTGGAAATGAAAGTATTTATACTTTACTTAGTTTTATTACTACAATAGAAGGTAAAAGATATCCTATTTATATCAATAATATGAGAGGTGAATTAGAATCAGCTCAAGCCGCTATTATTAATATTTTAAATAAAAAAGCTCTTAATAATACCTTTATTGGAAATAAAAGATTACAGTTTCTAAAAGAAAATTATACATGCTTTGGATATATTCAAGAACAAGGTGATTATGTAAATCCATGTGATTATGTTGAAATAATTAAGAACAAATTCTATGATGAACTGATAATTAATTTCTATAATCAGACACAAAATTACGATTTATGAAGTTAATGTCTAAAAAATAGAATATATAAAAAAAAGAAAACTTATCAAATGCATCAAGGGCAAATAGAAGATTATTATTTTAGTCACGGTTTACACAGAAATTTAATTTCTGGTAAGTGGTTTCCGCTACATCCACATCAATTGGGAAGACCATTAACTCATCCCGAAATGGACTATAATTTGTTGTATACTCAACAAACTATGGCAGGATGGAGAATAGCAGGTAGAAATCCTAATTTAACTTTGAGCGATGATGAATTAGAACTTTCTTTAATATTTCATAAAATAGACCCAAGTGATACTAATTATCAATTATGGGTAGATAACACATATCAAACTGGACAATATATTTGGATTACACCAATATACAGCTGTAATACATTTAGAATTACAGAAACAATAGTAACTGATCCAACTGGTGATTATTGTGAATTCTTCGCAATAGAATCATATTCGACAACTGATCCAACTGGATTAATTTGTCCTGATTTTGAAATAGAAGAAACAAGTACAACATCTGGAAGTGGATTTATACCTGAATTTAATTTAACTTTAGGTTTACAGCAGATTTCTGAAGAAGGACCAGACTCATCATTAGAAACTACACAGTATTTCGATATTGTTTTAACAACACAGCATGTTGCACCTGGAACTACAGTAGGTTATACAATAACTGGAGACTGGGGAACAAATGCAGATGGAAGTACAGATATCGAAGTAATAGGTCAAACTATTGGAGGTCAAACTTCAACACCAGCACCTACTTCTGAATTACCAGCTAATTCACCATATAGTGGAACATTTATAGTAGGAGTCGATGGATTAGCAGCAATTAAAATATTTGCTGTTAACGACACTGAAATAGAAGGAGCTGAAAATGTACTAATACAATTAGATCAATATGATAGCATAGGATATCTGACTGGAACTCCAGCAGTACTGGGCGAGATCATTAGTAACGATGTATAAAAAAGAAGAGAATATATAATAAAAATATAAAAACTAAACAATGGCAAGTATTACAAATGGAACAGCAACAATAAAGGTTACTGGAGGCACAGGTCCTTATCAGTATACCTTAATTGACGCGTCAAACGGTTCACCTGTACCGAATAACGCATACTCTAATTTTACTAATCCGGTAAATAACGAAACAAATCCTGAATTTACATTCGGGGACAGTGCAGATTTAAATGGTACGAAAGGTATTGCACCTGGTAGTTATAGAATTAAGTCTTTAGATGCAAATGGATGTGAAGTAATAACACCAGTTTTACTGGTAGCAGAATATGTTATTCCTCCATCAGCTACACCATCTAATACACCATCTAACACACCAAGTAATACGCCGTCTAACACACCAAGTAATACGCCAAGTAATACACCGTCTAACACGCCAAGTAATACACCTTCGAATACGCCAAGTCAATCTCAGGCAGGAGTCTATACTAGCTTAATAGCAAGTGTAGCACAAACACCTGAAAATGCAAATGTTACATTCTCTCTAAATTCAGTCAATATTCCTGATGGATCAATTGTTAATTATCAATTATCAGGAGATATATTAGCTGCGGATTTAGTTAACCCAGCTGATATGACAGGTACTTTTGTAATGAGTAGTAATTTAGGAGATAAAGTAATAGGAATTTATGAAGATAATATTACAGAAGGTCAAGAAGAATTAATAATGACATTAATTGGTAATGATTCAAATGGTGTTTCAGCACAGGGATTAAATGTTCAAGTTAGTGTTTTAGATAGTTCAATCAACCCATCTAACACTCCAAGTAATACACCGTCTAACACACCAAGTAATACACCAAGTAATACACCTTCGAATACTCCAAGTAATACACCAAGTAATACACCAAGTAATACGCCGTCTAACACACCAAGTAATACTCCAAGTAATACGCCGTCTAACACACCAAGTAATACTCCAAGTAATACACCGTCTATGTCACCAGATGCAACGCCTTCGAATACCCCAAGTAATACGCCGTCTAACACACCAAGTAACACACCTTCGAATACGCCATCTAACACACCAAGTAATACTCCAAGTAATACACCAAGTAATACTCCGAGTAATACACCTTCGAACACACCAAGTAATACGCCTTCGAATACCCCAAGTAATACACCGTCTAACACACCAAGTAATACGCCTTCGAACACACCGAGTAATACACCTTCGAATACCCCAAGTAATACACCGTCTAACACACCAAGTAATACGCCTTCGAATACCCCAAGTAATACTCCAAGTAATACGCCTTCGAACACACCAAGTATGTCACCAGCAATTGCTGAATTAGATAGTTACGTTATACGTCTAGGACAAGGTGGTTCAGCAGGGTCTTTCCCACCTTTCTCTACTGCATCCAATAACTTGACAAATGCTAGTAATACATACTATCCTTCAACGTGGCAACCGGGAGATCCGGCAACTTCTAATTTCGGTGATATTATTACCGATGCTATTACATTGGCAGGATCTTCATGGACATTCCCATCGGGTGGTCCTTCAGGAACATTCCAATATGATAATGGACAAACACTTAATGGTATTTCATCACCAGCGATTAAAACATTTACTGACTTAGGTATAACTAATTCATTACCAGTAGGTACAGTTATTGATTTTAATGCTGATACCGAAACAGATTACAAATACTATTTTGCAGTAGCTGATGCTGAAGCAGATGTTCCAGATTTCACAGACGCTAATGTAGCGTTTGCAGATCTACAAAATAATGTTCCTGTGCAACTAGCAGATTCTATTGCTATTACTGTTGATGGTCAACCATATAAATTATACGCAATGAATAACTCTGCAAATACCGATGCAGAAAGTTTCGAAAGAACATCATAAACGTTATTAAAAAGATAAACATAATAAATGGCAAATATAAATCAGCCCATAACTGGGTCGACAGTATTCGGAACACAGTTATCTAGATCAAAAAATAGCCTAGGTATTCTAAATTCACAGATATTACAAGGTGGATATCGAGAAGTTAAAACTATTCAAGATAGAAACGATATTACTATTTTTGAAACACTTTCTGTGTATGACGGGTTTACACAAACTGGAGATGCACAGAATAAAATGGCAACCGGTAGAAGACAAATCGGTATGCTTGTTTTTGTCATTGAAGATCAAAAATTTTATCAATTAATACCCGAAGGTTTCTTTGGAAACGGAGGTAATGATGGCTTTACAGAGTGGGATGTATTAGGTGAAGCTGATAGAGGTGTTAGAATGAAACCGGACGAAACACTGTTAGCACAAGATGCTAATCCATTTATGGGATTACCACAGATTTTTGCAGATTGTGGATCCGTAGGAATAAACTGTGATCCTGCTTCAGTTTGGGTAGAAGTTAGTTTAGCAGGAACTAGTGGAACAAGCGGAACTTCTGGAACATCAGGAACATCAGGCGTTAATGGTTTAAATGGAACTTCAGGTACCAGTGGAACTCAAGGATTTAAAGGTGAAAAAGGAGATCATGGAACATCTGGAATTAGTGGAACTTCAGGTACTAGTGGAACTCAAGGATTTAAAGGTGAAAAAGGAGATGTAGGAACTAGTGGCACTTCAGGTGCTAATGGTACAAGTGGAACTTCAGGAACATCAGGTATTAATGGTTCAAATGGAACTTCAGGAACCTCAGGTGCTGACGGATCTAATGGAACTTCAGGAACTTCAGGAACTTCTGGTGCTAATGGTACAAGTGGAACTTCAGGAACTTCAGGTGCTGACGGCTTAAATGGAACTAGTGGAACTTCAGGAGCTAATGGCTCAGACGGTTCAAATGGTACAAGTGGAACTTCAGGTGCTAGTGGAACTAGTGGAACTTCAGGTGCCACTGGCTCTAATGGAACTTCAGGAACTTCAGGTGTTAGTGGAACATCAGGTACTTCAGGTGCTAGTGGAACTAGCGGAACTTCAGGTGCTAATGGAACTAGTGGAACTTCAGGTGATGATGGTACTAGTGGAACTTCAGGTGTTAATGGAACATCAGGTACTTCAGGAATTAGTGGAACATCAGGTACTTCAGGTGATGATGGATCAAATGGTACTTCAGGAACTTCAGGTGTTAATGGAACATCAGGTACTTCAGGAATTAGTGGAACATCAGGTACTTCAGGTGATGATGGATCAAATGGTACTTCAGGAACTTCAGGAACTTCTGGTATAAACGGAACTTCAGGAACTTCTGGTATAAATGGAACTTCAGGAACATCAGGTATAAACGGAACTTCAGGAACATCAGGTTCAAATGGATCAGATGGAACTTCAGGTACTTCAGGTGCCACTGGCTCTAATGGAACTTCAGGAACTTCAGGAACTTCTGGTATAAACGGAACTTCAGGAACTTCAGGTGCTGATGGTTTAAATGGAACTTCAGGAACATCTGGTTCAAATGGTACTTCGGGTACTTCAGGTGCTGATGGTTCGAATGGAACTTCAGGTACTTCGGGTTCAAATGGATCAGATGGTACTAGTGGAACTTCAGGTGCTAACGGAACTAGTGGAACTTCAGGTGCTAACGGAACTAGTGGAACTTCAGGTACTGATGGCTCAAATGGAACATCAGGAACTAGTGGAACTTCAGGTGCTAATGGAACATCAGGTACTTCAGGAATTAGTGGAACGTCAGGAACTTCAGGTAATGACGGTTTAAATGGAACTTCAGGAACTTCAGGTAATGACGGTTTAAATGGAACTTCAGGAACATCTGGTTCAAATGGCACTAGTGGAACGTCAGGAACTTCAGGTGCTAATGGAACTTCAGGAACTTCAGGTACTTCAGGTGCTGATGGTTTGAATGGTACTTCAGGTACTTCAGGCTCGAATGGCTCAGATGGTACTAGTGGAACTTCAGGCGCTAACGGTTCAAATGGAACTAGCGGAACTTCAGGTAATAGTGGAACTTCAGGAACATCAGGTTCAAATGGATTAGATGGTACTAGTGGAACTTCAGGCGTTGATGGCTCAGATGGTTCAAATGGAACTAGTGGAACTTCAGGTGATGATGGTACATCAGGTACATCAGGTAATGACGGTTTAAATGGAACTTCAGGAACATCAGGTAATAGTGGAACATCTGGAACTTCAGGAACTAGTGGTTCTAGTGGTACATCAGGTAATAAAGGAGAAATAGGAAGAGATGGTAATTTCGGTGGAGCTACATTTGATTATACATTCGAAGCTATTGATACTTCAAACTCTGATCCGGGAATTGGTAAATTAAAATTAGACATTACAACACCAGTTGTAAATGCTCAAACAATATACATAGATAGTCAAGATGATGAAGGTATTTTCATAAATAATTTTATGAATTCTATTAAATCAGTTGATAATGCTGTAAAAGGATATGTTAGATTAACTAAAAAATGGGATTCTACTTCTTTTGTGTTATATGCAATTGAAGATTTAAACCAAGCTACACCAGGTGATCAATTTAGTTATTGGAAAATTAACATAATAGGTAACGCTGCTTCGGAACTTGTACCATTTGTACAAGACGAAGATATTTTAGCTTCATTTGTCACATCAGGTGAAAGAGGTAATGATGGTACTAGTGGAACATCAGGTGCTAGTGGAACTTCAGGTACTTCAGGTGTTAATGGAACTTCAGGTACTTCAGGTGCTGACGGTTTAAATGGAACTAGTGGAACTTCAGGTGCTAATGGCTCAGATGGTTCAAATGGAACTTCAGGCACTTCGGGTGTTAATGGTACATCAGGAACCTCAGGTGCTAGTGGAACTTCAGGAACTTCAGGCTCGAATGGTTCAAATGGAACTTCAGGAACCTCAGGTGCTGACGGTTTAAATGGAACTAGTGGAACTTCAGGCTCGAATGGCTCAGATGGTACTAGTGGAACTTCAGGTGCTAATGGTTCAAGTGGAACTAGTGGAACTTCAGGTAATAGTGGAACTAGTGGAACTTCAGGCGTCAATGGCTCAGATGGTTCAAATGGAACTAGTGGAACTTCAGGCGAAGATGGTACTAGTGGAACTTCAGGCGTCAATGGTTCAGATGGTTCAAATGGAACTTCAGGAACATCAGGTGCTAACGGAACTAGTGGAACTTCAGGAACTTCAGGTGTTAGTGGAACATCAGGTACTTCAGGTGCTAATGGAACTAGTGGAACTTCAGGTGCTGACGGTTTAAATGGAACTTCAGGAACTTCTGGTATAAATGGTACTAGTGGAACATCTGGAACTTCGGGTTCAAACGGATCAGATGGAACTTCAGGAACATCAGGTGCTAATGGAACTAGTGGAACTTCAGGTGCTAATGGAACTTCAGGTACTTCGGGTGCTAGTGGAACGTCAGGAACATCGGGTGCTAATGGTACTTCAGGAACATCGGGTGCTAATGGTACTTCAGGAACTTCGGGTGCTAATGGTACTTCAGGAACTTCAGGAACTTCAGGCTCGAATGGCTCAGATGGTACTAGTGGAACTTCAGGTGCTAATGGAACTTCAGGAACTTCAGGTAATGACGGTTCAAATGGAACTAGTGGAACTTCAGGAACTAGTGGAACTTCAGGTGCTAATGGATCATCCGGTACATCTGGTACTAGTGGAACTTCAGGCTTTACTGGTTCAAGTGGAACTTCAGGAACTTCAGGTGCTAACGGTTCAAGTGGAACTTCAGGTGCTAATGGAACATCAGGCACAAGTGGCACATCAGGAATAGATGGATTAATTTCAGTAAATGCTTTATGTGATGGCTTAGAACTCACAGGTGATACAGATGTATATGCATTTATAGATACTACATCTGGACCATATGTCGATGGAACTAATAAAGCATTATTATTTGATGCATTATCTTCATGGCATATACAATATACTACAGATAATCCTGGATATACAGGTAAATTATATGTAGGAGGTAAGAATACTCAAGGTGTCGGTGGAGAACAATGGTTAAGTCACTTGGGGCTTTTAAGAAATACTAACATAGGTTCTAGAACCGGTTGGTTATCAAACACACCTATTCAATATACAGGTAATTCTGGATGGTATCAATCAGGAAGTTCAGGTTCATATACTTGGACACTTGAAGGTGTACCAACAGATTGGAATAATGCAAGTTATGTATTACCAGAAAGAGCATTCTTTATAGAATTCTGTAATGAAGCTTCTTCGGCGTACCACACAAATAATAGAGACTTAGCTGGTGAACCAACAGCTGCATGGACCACAGATCATGGAACATTTACTACTGAGTATTCCGCAATGGATTATTTTGGTGGTATTTTTTATCCAGTAAACACCGGAGGAACTGGAACACATTCTCACGGATATGCGGCTATTACAGGTCAAGATCCAATTCAAAGAGATGGTGTTGGTAACTTTGCTGACGTGCTAGGACCAAATTACAACATTGATAGTGATTGGACAGGCTTATTCGGTTCTTTAACAGTAGCTGATAATCCATATACTAGTAATAACGTAGACTTAAATGGTTATGGTTGGACAGGTGTTTATAGCAAACAAGAAGTCGCGGGAGTACTTGATTTCGATGGACCAGAATTTGCTAATGATATTAATACTATATTAGATCCAGATGGAGCTGGCTCAGCAATTAATGTATATGAATCTTATATAGATCAAATACTAACACTAAGAGGTTTTTATTCTGAAGACATTACATTCACGCTTAATGATGACGGTTGTATTGTCATGACGATAAACGACGATATTGCTAACGCAGGAACTAGTGGAACTTCAGGTACTAGTGGATCAAGTGGAACTTCAGGTACTAGTGGATCAAGTGGAACTTCAGGTACTAGTGGATCAAGTGGAACTTCAGGAACTAGTGGAACTTCAGGTGCTAATGGTACTAGTGGAACATCAGGTACTTCAGGTGCTAATGGAACTAGTGGAACTTCAGGTGATGATGGTACTAGTGGAACTTCAGGTGCTAGTGGAACTAGTGGAACTTCAGGTGTTAATGGAACTTCAGGAACTTCAGGCGCTAATGGTACTAGTGGAACTTCAGGTGATGATGGTACTTCAGGAACATCGGGTGCTAATGGTACTTCAGGAACATCGGGTGCTAATGGTACTTCAGGAACTTCAGGTGATGATGGTACTAGTGGAACTTCAGGCGAAAAAGGTCTTAAAGGTCAAAAAGGACAAGGTGGAACTAGTGGAACTTCAGGTGAAAAAGGAGCTGAAGGTGAAGGACTCAAAGGTCAAAAGGGTGATGCCGGTACTAACGGATCAAATGGAACTAGTGGAACTTCAGGAACTTCGGGAACTAGCGGTCAAAAAGGACAAAAGGGTTCAAGCGGAACTTCAGGAACTTCTGGTCAAAAAGGACAAAAAGGACAAAAGGGTCTTAAAGGACTCGAAGGTTATGGTTATTGCTATGAGCATGTCGCGTTAAATCCAGTACCTAAGGACACTGCAATAACTGTTGTTAATTTACAAAAAGCATTTGTTGTTGTACCATCATTCTTTACGACAACTGGATATGTATTAACTGGTATTCAATCAAGTTATGGAAATTCTGTAAATACTAGTAATGTTCTTTACAAATTAATGCAAGTAAATCCTTCTACAGGGGTGGAAACTTTGTTAAAACAATGGACACATACAGGTGGTCAACAATTTAATTCTTCAATTTTTACAGGTGTCGCGAACGTTAATGGAGCACACTTGTATATTACATCGGATAATTTAGAATACGATGCATATGGATTTACAGTTACTTTGAATTTTACACAAAACGACTGTATCGGTATTGGTGAAGAATAATAAGTATGATAAATAAACAAAGTTAAATTACTATAAATGGCAATAGCGGTATATCCACATGACGAAGAATGTAGCCCAGAATCGGAAGCAGTTCAATTTTATTATTCAACTTCTCAATCTGAATTATGTGCAGGTAATGGCACTTTGGGTAATTATGTTTGGGATGGAAATTCATTAGCAACATTAGGTCAAACAACAGAATGTGCAAATGGTATGGATATTGTATTTCTTATAGATTATACTGGATCTATGGGAGGTGAAATAGATAGTGTTAAAACTGGTATTTCAAATATTTTAAGTACAATTGCTACTGAATCAAATGACAATTTTAGACTTGGTTTAGTTTTATTTGACGAATACACAGAAGAGAAATCGGCCGACCAAGTAACATATACAGATTGGGCTATAGCAAACTTACCATCAGATCAACTTATCGATAATCAAGGTCTTTTTGATTCCTTTCAAATACATACATGTATGCATAAATTTGGTTCTGCTGGAGATCCAAATGCAATTACTGATTTTGAAGATCAATTAGATTTATTGAACACTACAACGTTTCCACTAGGATGGGGAGGCGGTGCTCCGGAACCAGGTGGCATGGGTGTAGAAGAGATAATTAGTAACGGGTTTGCAGGTCAATTTAGAAATGATGCAATTAAAGTTATTATTTTAATAACAGATAATGTGGCTGGAGGAAACGATGATAATGTCAGTAATGTAGATACTACTTATTTTAATAATAGTCTAATACCAATTTGTAATGCAAACAGCGTACAAGTAATGATACAGGCTAATCAACCTTCTACTGCATTACCAAATTATTACAATTTATCTCAAAATACTACAATTCAAGGTAGATATGATGAAGTTGTATTTGATGTTGGTGGAAATTGGATAAACACCGGATTAATACCGGCAATAGAAAATCTATGTGAAGATACATTTATTGGCACATGTGAATGTCCACCCACCGGTTGGTATTTACAGGCATACGCAACCTCAGATTTATTATCATATACTGTGACTAATTTAGGTTCAGGAGCAACAACATATACATATATAGATTCTGATTGTGAAATATCGTCGGGTTTTGTAATTGGTATAGGATCTGCTAATACATTTTGTGCAGTTGAAGGTAGTGTTATTATTACATCTTCTCCTACTACAAATACACAGGTAACGTCAACGAGCACAACAGAATGTAATAACCTTGATCAAAATTGTGATAACGACCCAGGACCAGGTTCTATTTATTTTTATTGGGATCAAAGTACATGTTTAGCTACAAGTTGGACAATGTGTCCATATACATATGAAATAGTTTCTACTAATTGTGGAACTCAAAAAGAAGGTACTACAATGTCATGGACCATTTTCGGAGCTGATGTACCTGATGGAACTGAAGTGCCATGGACTATTTCAGGAACTGGAATTACAACTTCAGATTTTACGGTTAATAATACCGGAGGAACTCAACAAATGAGTGGTATAGTAACAATGTTGAATGGGCAGGCTACTTTATCTATTAATATAACTAATGATCAATCTATCGGTGAAGGTACCGAAACAATTACCAATACATTCGGTCCTACAGATTCTAATGGATTTCCAGTAGAGGATTCAAATGGAGATACATTCCCTTTTACAACTAGTTGTACTATTAACGATAGTTCACAGGCACAGATGTTAGTGAAGTTTTTTAATTGCACAGGTGAAAATAATCCAACATTATATTTTGATCTCAATGCATGGATCGCTGATCAAGGAAGTGCTCCTACATCAGCAACAAGAATACAGTGGGCAGGCTCATGGGGAGAATGTTATGCATTTAGTGCACAAGTATATGATGTCAATGCCGGCAACCCTACTGTACAAGGAATAGGAAGCATATATAGTTTTGGTGAATGTGATTGCCCAGATGATGCAGCAGAATCACCTCCGCCAATGAACTTGTGTGTTAATCATTATGATCCTGAAGTACCAGGTGTATACTCTTCTAATGATGAAATAAATGCGTATTCAGTCTGTTCACAGAGTGAAAATAAATATTTTCGAATAGAATCATTATACACAACAGAAGTTAAAGTAACAGGTGGTTTTTGGGGAGCAAGTTCAGGTACGCAGTTTGCAACTGGGTATATAAGAGACGCAGTTACTAATTCAGTAGTGGCTCAATTTAATTTTCAGTATGATATGCAATCCGGAGTTGGGATGTCTACTCCACCAGCAGTCACTTTATCTGAGGGTACATATTATTTGGATCCAACAAGTTTAGGTTGTACACCGGGTCAAAAAGTTCAAGGATGGTTCAAGATGTATGTTGATAGATCTGAATGTACAGAAATAAACTGTTATACATACGATTTAGTAAATGGTAACAAACCAGGACTTGATGAAATGGAAGATGTAGTTCAATTTAGTTGGTTAGATTGTCAAACTGGAAATCAAAGTTATGTGACGTTAATGGCGGGTCAGGAATACGTAATATGTGCCAGACAAAATTCAGTAACTGCTACTAATGGAGGCCAAATTTATATTGGCTCAGAATGTAATTCAGCGCCATCTCAAACGCCAAGTAATACACCAAGTAATACACCAAGTAACACACCAAGTAATACACCAAGTAATACACCAAGTAATACACCAAGTAGAACTCCAAGTAATACACCAAGTAATACACCAAGTAATACACCATCTAACACACCAAGTAGAACTCCAAGTAATACACCAAGTAATACTCCAAGTCAATCTTCAACAACAATGTATCATTGGATAAAACGTACTGTATCAAAAACAGGAGTACAATATGGAAGATTACAAGTAACTGATCCAATAGCTGCCGGACCCATCAGAATAGGTCAAGAAGTAAGGGTATATGAAAATGATTTATGTTGGGAAATCACTGATGAAATATCAGACAGTGATTTATATGTATATAAAGAAAGATGTTCACTTGATCCAACAACAGTAGATCCAACTCCTACCCCAACACCAACCAGTTCTAGAAGTTATTATGTAGTTCAAGGTTGCGAATCCGGTAATTCACTAAATGTGTATTCTACTTCTGCAAGGAGTATGGGTTCAACATGGAACTTGGGTGGATTAATTACACCGGGACAAGCTGCTGAAGCGTGGACAATAATTGCTGTATCATTTAACACCTCTACTAATATAAGTTTATCACAAGTTACTACATGTGCAGGTGGCGGTGATTTAATGGATCCGAGATAATATTAAGGAAATAGTCAACGTAGTCAATAAAGGTTGTATATATAATATGTAACTAATATTAAAAACGATGACCGATACTATTTTTATTCAAATCGCTAGCTATAGGGATCCTGAATTAAATAAGACATTAGAAGATTGCATATCTAACGCAAAATGGCCAGAAAACTTAAGGTTTACAATATGTTGGCAACATTCAAGTGAAGATGATTGGGACAACTTAGATAAATGGAAAGAAGATTCTAGATTCAATATTCTAGATTTTAACTATGTAGATGCCAAAGGTGCATGTTGGGCAAGAAATCAAATTCAACAGCAATACAATAACGAAAAGTATACTTTACATTTAGATTCTCATCATAGATTTATTAAAAATTGGGATGAAGAATTAATTAATATGCATTCTGAATTAATTTCAGAAGGATATAAAAAACCATTAATTACAAGTTATTTGCCTAGTTATTTCCCAGATAAAGAACCAAATAATAGAGTACAAGAATGTTGGCAATTAGATTTTGGTAGATTTACACCGGAAGGCTATATATGGACTCAACCTTCTACGATTCCTGCACATCATGAAAAACCAATACCTTCTAGATTATTCAGCGCGCATTTCGTGTTTACTAATGGTGAATTTGCAAAAGATGTACAACATGATCCTGAAATGTATTTTCATGGTGAAGAACCTAGTTTAGCCGCAAGAGCATTTACGCATGGTTATGATTTGTTTCACCCACATAAGATAATAGCTTGGCATGAATATGATAGAAATGGCAAAAAGAAACAATGGGACGATGATAGAGAATGGTCTAAAAAAGATAGAGCCTCACATTTAAGATATAGGCGATTACATAGTATGGATGGTTTGGTTTTTGATCCTAATGAATTTGGTAAATATGGATTTGGGACATCAAGAACATTAAGAGAATATGAAATATATGCTGGCTTTGATTTTAAATCTAGAAGGATTACATCAGATGTTATGAATAGGATTCCACCTAAATTAGAAAACACAAGTGAATTAGATTGGAAAAACAATTTAGTAGATTTCTTTAAACATTGCATAGATATACATATTGATCATTTTAAACATGATGATTACTCGTTTTGGGTAATTTCTTTTGAAGAAGAAGACGGAAAGGTTATACGAAGACTAGACGCTGATTCTTCGGAAGTTAATAGATTATTAAATGCGTGTAAAAACGGACCTGACGATTTTGTAAGAATTTGGAGAGAATATAATGGTCCAATTCCATATAAATTTGTAATTTGGCCGCATTCTAACGAGCATGGATATGTTGAACGATACGAAAAGAGAATATAATGAGAAAAATAATGATACATTTACCAGCATACAGAGAACCTGAGTTGGTACCTACAATTAAAAATGCATTAGAAAGCGCAGCTCATCCAGAAAGAATACACTTTGGTATTTGTAGACAATATAATGATGAAGATGGTTTTGATAATATTGATGAGTTTAGAGAAGATCCTAGATTCAAGATAGCAGATATACCATATGAAGAGGCTAAAGGATTGGCGTATGCAAGATCAGTGATCAATGAAAAATTATTAACAGACGAAGATTTTTTATTACAATTGGATTCTCATCATAGATTTACTGAAAATTGGGATAATATTTTACTAGAAATGTACGACGGTCTTGTAGAAGATGGACATAATCCGCTCTTATGTGGTTATTTACCATATTACAACCCATTTAATGATCCCGAAGATAGAGTACAAGAACCTTGGTTTAGTGAAGCTGCTAGTTTTTATCCGTTTGGAACTATTTTTATTAGACCGACAGGATATCATCACGTGGACTGGAAAACTTTAGAAAAACCTGTACCCGCTAGATTTGTTTCTGGACATTTTTGCTTTGGACCAAATAAATGGGCAAAAACAGTTTTACATGATCCAGATATTTTCTTTGCAGGTGAAGAATTAAATTTAACAGTAAGAAGTTACACACATGGTTATGACTTATTTCATCCTCATAAAGTGGTAATTTGGCACGCAACAATGCGAACTGAACGTGATGGAAAATTAGTATGGGATGATCAAAATAAAAGAGGAGACAACTCATGGTGGCAGCGTACAAACGTAGGGAGAAGTAAGATTCGTCAGCTACTTAGAACACAAGATAATGGTTTCGATTTGACAGGATATGATCTGGGTAGTACTAGGACCATCAGGGACTATGAAAGGTATGCTGGTATACATTTTGGTTTAAAATCATTTCAATCTCACACAAAAAGGAACTTCTTTCCACCGAATCCAGTAATAGAAGATGAAAAAGAATGGGAAGCTAGCTTTACTAAGTCATTTTATTATTTAATAGATATTACTAGAAGTATGTTACCTGAAAATGATTATGACTCTATTTACATCGCATTCGACGATGAAAATGGAATAGGAATTGAATCAGAAAGCATCAAGGACAATAGAATCAAAGATTTTTTACAAAAAGGCACACCAATACATTATGAAAAGATGTTTATGACTGATGTAATTCCAGCAAAAGTAGTTTATTGGGCACACAGTAAAACTAGAGGATGGGCAGAAAGACACGAAATAAAAATATAAAAATGCATAGTAAAATAACAATAGTTTCGGGTTTATGGAATATAAGCAGAAAGGATAGAGATTTCTCTCAATATATTAGTAATTTTGATAAATTCTTAGACATTCCACAAAACATGGTTCTTTTTTTACCAGAAGAACTTGAAGAAATGGTGTGGAAAAAAAGAACACACAAAAACACTAGAGTTATTGTTTATTCGCTAGAAGACATGTGTGATAATTATTATGTTCAATTTTGGGATAAAACACAAGAAATAAGAACTTCCAATAGTTGGAAAAATCAATTAGGTCAAAATAGTTGGTTAACTAAAAGTCCACAAGCAGATAATAAATTCTACAATCCAATTGTACAGTCTAAGATGTTCATGCTTCATGATTCTAAAGTATGGAATCATTTTAATAGTGAATATTTTTATTGGATAGATGCTGGAATCATGGACACTGTACCATATCAACATCTTGTAACCAAAGATGTGATTAGTGAATTTCCTAAATTTAGTAATCCTTTCTTATTTTTGAGCTTTCCATATGATACTGAAACTGAAATTCATGGATTTGACATTCAAAAAATGAAACAATATGCAGGTAATCGAAAAGTCACTAACGTTTGTAGAGGTGGAATATTCGGTGGACATATCGATCAACTTTCAGAAGCCAACGCAGATTACTATCACTTATTAGAGTCAAGTTTAAATAAAAACTTGATGGGCACAGAAGAAAGTATATTTTCTATTATGGCTACAATAAAACCATATGTTTATAGAAGGTTTCAATTAAATAAAGACGGTCTTTGTGGTACATTTACAGGTTCTATTATAGATGGTATTACTAAATTAGTACCAGTTGATAAAAAAATTGCAGAAAAATATAAAAAGAATGCACCTGTAGATTTTGAATCATTTAAAACAAATCTTTATATTCTAACATTTAACTTTCCTAGACAATTAGAACATACTTTAAAATCTATGGAAAAAGTACCCGAGTGGTTAGAAACACCAAATCTTTTTTTATTAGATAATTCTGACGACGAAGAAGCTAAAAAGAAAAATCAAGAAATTGCAAAGGAACATAATTTTGAATATATTGATAATGGAGGTAATATAGGTATTAACAGAGGTAGACAAGCAGCTGCAGAACATTTTCACAATTCAGACGCTGACTATTATTTCTTCTTTGAAGATGACATGACTTCTAATTCAAATGCAGAAGAAGGTAATTTTTGTAGAAACGGTTTAAGAAAGTGGATTCCTAATCTTTATGAAATAGCACACAAAATAATCATTAAAGAAAAGTTCGATTATTTAAAATTATCTTTTACTGAAGTTTATTGGGATAATAACATACAAACAAGTTGGTATAATGTACCACAAGAAGTAAGAATCAAATATTGGCCAGATCAACATAAATTACCAATACAAGGCCGCGATCCAAACCATCCAAGAACAGAATTTAATAAAATCGATAACATTGATGGTGTAGCTTATATTAATGGTGAAATAACTTACACTAATTGGCCTATGATTATGTCAAAAGAGGGTAATAAAAAAGTTTTTATTGATAAAATATGGTCAAATCCTTACGAACAAACTTGGATGTCAAATGTTTATCAATTACAAAAGGAAGGTAAAATTACTGCGGGTGTATTATTAGCATCACCAATATGGCATGAAAGAATTCAACACTATAAAAAAGAGGATAGAAGAGAAAACTAAATATAGTATATAAATAAAAGACCAACTATATGTATGTTAAAGAAAATCTGCGCAACTCTATTACTACTCTTAACAATATTACATCCTAAGGTAGAAAAAACTAGTTTATCTAAAACTAAATTCAATATCAATACCATTCATTTGAAATGGGAACCAAAAGAAGTTCATTTATCTTGGATCAAAGATAGTTTAACTCAACCTATTCCTAATAATCAATGGAATATTCAATGGGAATCTCAGCCATTACATCCAGGAATAGCTGGAATCACAAGACTTATTGGTGAAAGACAAATTCTAATAGATTTAAATCCAATGTGGAAGTGGGATTGGGATCATGTTTATATGCACGAATTGATACACGCTAAACAAATTCAAGATGGTAGATTAGAAATAAAAAACAATACATGGTATTGGGATGGTGAATTATGTGATTGGACTTTACCATGGTCAGCACGACCTTGGGAAATAGATGCTGAAACGCGAGCTTGTAAAGTAATTACACAAAATAAATGAGATACATAATACAAGAGAAAAATAAAGAAGCGTAATGAATAATCTAATTAAAATAAATCAATATCATTTAGCAGTTCAAACTAGTGGAGAAGTTGGAGTAAGATTAAATTATCTTGCACCAGATATAAATGATATAGTTGTCAAAATAAATGACGTTACTGCACCTGCATCTGCATATGAATGGAGATTTAATGGAGTAGCGGTATTAACAGGTCAGGTTTTAGCAAATTCAAAATTATATTGGATTGGCAGTATGATTGCAATTGATGATGTAATTGAATTAGATTATGATGTTGTGTCATTGGATGGAAATCCACCAGTTGAACCACAGGTTATAGGTGATTTAATTCCAGATATAGATGCAACTCACTCAATAGGAAGTACAGCTAAACAATTTTTAACAGCTCATTTTTCAAGTAATACACTTTATATAGGTGGACAAGAAGTTGTTTTTGGTCCTGGTGGATTAATTACAATAGATGGTCAAAGTGGAACACCAGCCCCAACACCAGTTGCAAGTATTCCTGCTCAATCAAATGCTCCAACACAAACACCATCGAATACGCCGAGTAATACACCAAGTAATACACCGTCTCAGACGCCAAGTAATACACCAAGTAATACACCGTCTCAGACGCCAAGTAATACACCAAGTAATACA
>Ga0209092_10000611_pt1 | contig 35600 bp, 59 predicted proteins | sample FraStrMetagenome_FD_187446 | JGI IMG/M metagenome (GOLD analysis project Ga0209092, IMG submission 187446) | Marine eukaryotic phytoplankton communities from Arctic Ocean - Fram Strait ARC3M Metagenome (SPAdes) (version 2) | ecosystem: Environmental > Aquatic > Marine > Oceanic | place: Fram...
ATTTGGATGAAAGTTTCGTTGAAACTATTCGTTCAAGACATCGTGATAACTTTTCGTATGACTCATTCTCTGAGGGTGAGAAACAACGGATTGACTTGTCCCTACTATTTACGTGGAGACAGATTGCGAAGATGAAGAATAGTGTTGCGACCAATCTACTAATCCTTGATGAGACTTTTGATTCATCTCTGGATGAAGAGGGTATTGAAAACCTCATGAAGATTATCTCTACACTAGGTGAGGATACAAACGTATTTGTTATCTCACACAAGAGCGAACTCGAAGATGCACATTTCCATCGTAAGATTGAGTTCGTAAAAGAAAAGAACTTTAGTAAAATAAAGGCTTGACTTTAAATGAAACTGGGTGTATAATAGACCCAATAACTTAGAAAACCGAGAGGAATATATTATGGAATTATCCGACACTACGTTGAACGTTCTCAAGAACTATTCAACAATCAACCCGAACATTGTTATCACTGAAGGTAACACTGTTAAGACCATTTCCGTTGCAAGAAATGTTCTATCCAAGGCAGAACTCACTGAAGAGTTTCCCGCATCATTTGGTATCTATGACCTGACAGAGTTTCTAAACGTACTGTCGTTGGTAGATTCACCACGACTCAAGTTCGAGAAGGACTATGTGACCGTGGGAGATTCTACTGGTCGTTCGTCAGTGAAGTATTTCTTCTCTGACCCTGAGATGTTGACATCGCCTGGCAAAGATATTAATATGCCAGATGCGGAGGTTAAGTTTTCCCTAGATACTGATACGTTGGGTAAAGTAAAACGTGCCGCTGCGGCCCTTGGTCATGATGAGATTTCTATCTCACCGACTCAAGGTGCAGTTCGTCTATCTGTCATCGACAGTAAGGACGCAACCAGTAACGCATTCTCTATTGACGTAGAGGGTACGTATCCCGATGAAGTTGATTTCAACTTTATCATGAATGTTGGTAACCTAAAGGTTGTCAACGAAGACTTTGATGTAAGTATCAGTTCGAAACTTATATCACAGTTTGTGAGTAAGCAATCTACGATTGAGTACTTTATTGCGCTAGAAAAATCATCGACATACGGAGCATAAAATGGCAAAAGCACAAGCAACAGAAAAAGACCACACGTCAATCTACGAATTGGGAAACAGGGTTTCTCGTTCAACAGTGGCGGTAATCGACACGGTAGTACAACGTGGTGGTTTCAAAGGTGAAGAACTATCAACCATTGGTCAATTGAGAGACCAAGCGGTTCAGATTATTCAACTCTGCGAAGAGTATCAATCTGACCAAGATGTGGATAGTTCAGAGTAAGCGTTGTTGTTCTAATGACGTGGGGGTGGGTGAGTTCCTTTCCTCTCCACCCCCGAATTTTACTTGACTTTTTGTTTCATATCGTGTACAATGTACATCTTATGAAACACTTTTAATATTATGGAGACACTATGTCAAAAGAATTCCTGTGGGTTGAGAAGTATCGACCCCGTCTAATCGGAACCACGGTTCTGAATCAAAACCTAAAAGATACATTCCAAGCGATTGTAGATACAGGTGAAATCCCAAACATGATGTTTACTGGTACTGCGGGTACTGGTAAGACCACGATTGCACGTGCAATCTGCGATGAACTGAACATTGACTATATTGTCATCAACGGTTCTGAAGAAGGTAACATCGATACCCTACGTGGTAAAATCAAACAGTTCGCTTCGTCCGTCTCGCTCTCAGGCGGTTACAAGGTTGTAATCCTTGACGAAGCGGACTACCTTAATGCACAGTCAACCCAACCCGCACTGCGTGGTTTTATCGAAGAGTTCTCTCAGAACTGTCGATTCATCCTGACTTGTAACTTCAAGAACAAAGTAATCGAACCCCTACACTCTCGTTGTAGTGTGTATGAGTTCAATACATCCAAGAAACAAATGGCTGGGTTGTGTGGTGAGTTCATGACTCGACTTCAAATCATCCTAGATGCAGAGGGTATCAAATACAATAATGATACTATTGCGGGACTGATTGGTAAGTATGCACCAGACTGGAGACGTGTACTCAACGAGTCACAACGTCATTCTATCTCTGGTAAGTTGGAAACCACAGTACTCATTAATGATAGTAATGGTAACTATAATGACCTTTTCCTATCACTAAAGAACAAAGACTTCAAGAAGATGCGTAGTTGGGTTGTCAACAATATGGACACCGAACCAGCCGCAGTTTTCCGTGGTATCTTTGATTCTATGGAAGGTAAGGTTGCACCAATGTCTATTCCTCAACTGGTCTTGATTCTCGCTGATTATCAATACAAGAATGCGTTTGTCGCTGACCATGAATTAAACCTTGTCGCATGTCTGACTGAATGCATGGCAAATGTGGAGTTCGTATAAATACTTTCGGAGGAAATATGCAATTAATTAGAAATGCTATACAAACCCCTGATGGGACTATTATCGAATCTTTACATAGACACGATTACGTGACTTATGAAGATGCCAATGGTAAGACCTATATGGTTGATGGTGGTTTGGCTTATGCGAGACGGTCTGTTCATACTGACCAAGTTGATATGAACGAATACACTGACGTGCCCCATGAACGACAACGTGAAGTTCTCACGTGGGGAACATACGGGAAGGATGGTAACCAACCATTGTCGTATGTTTGTATTGGTGACATGGAAACTGGTCACCTCGAAGCAGTATTGGCAATGCGTGGTTTGTGTTCCGTTCGAAGAACCTGTATGGAAGAAGAGTTAAGACTACGAACGGCCGCAGAGGATTTCTAATGACAATGCCTAATGAACGAAGGTCAGCAGTAGAACGCACCGAGAAGTTTCTGATTGACTTGTTGAACCCCAAGGTAACTCCAAGAATCCCTAGTGAGGTTCGTCAACGAGCATACAGTTGTCTCAGGCATTTCCCACGAGAGTATGATATGGAACGTGCCGCAGAGACTTCTCCACAAATTTTTGGAGAATGGAATGACTAAAAAGAATCCGAAGATACCAACAAACGATGGTGACGAATACGATGCATTCGGTTATGGTAGAAAAATGTATTGTTACCTTGCACGAAGTGGTGTTGCCAAAAGTATCAAAAGAAAGTATAATAAAAGATTCAGAAAGGTCGGTAAAGCAAAAGTGGTGAAGACATTAAATGAATAAGTTGTGGACAGTGTGGAAACATGCACTCGGTTCTTTTGATGAAGAAGATGGGTACGATGCTGAGAATGAAAATAGAATCTCATACATCCGCACATTCATAGTTATTTCAAATCTTGCTTGTGTATATCTCATAATGATTAATATCATTCTGGGGTGGCTATGAGTAAGTGGTGGAGAATCTGGGCGAAGAGTCTGGGTGAAAAGGTCGGAGAGACTGACCAACAAGCAAACACCATTGCAGTCATTCGGACTGTTTGGTGGTTAACACACATGGCGACATGTATTTTTATTATTTTAAATGCGATAGCAAATCACGGTTGGAATTTAATATGAGTGGATTTTATCAAGAACAAGTAGAACAGTTCATGATGCAAGGGGAACAGAAGTTTCCCCAAGATATCAAATCAGACATGGCAGACCTGTACATGTCTCTAATCACAGAAGAGTATAACGAAACATGGGAAGCATTCCATAAACGAGACATCGTAGAAGTTGCGGATGGTCTTGCGGATATGGTGTGGGTCATTATGGGTATGGCATCCGTATTGAATATTCCCTTTGATGCAGTCTGGGATGAAGTTAAGGCATCTAATATGTCTAAGTTCGTTGACGGTAAAGTCGTTAAGAATGCAGACGGTAAGATTATGAAACCAGACGGATACTTCCGTCCTGACATAAAGAAGATATTGAAACTTCAGAACATAGGGTGGCCATCATGATTTCTTATATAAGAAACAATCAAGTGGCAAACGAGGATATTGAAACTGATATGTATGGAAACCGTGTTCGTAAGGATACTGGTGAATATGTTATTGTCATAGCAAGTTCAGAAAGTCCACCAAGTCACAAACCAATCTCATTGACCAAGGTTGATGGAAACTGGGTTCCTATGCAGATGGAATTCAATTTTGGATAAGTGGGATGACGCACATCTAAAAACAGCAAAGGTTTACGCAGAGTTATCATCCGCCCGAAGAATGAAGGTTGGTTGTGTTATCGTAAAGGATAACCGTATCATCTCTATTGGATACAATGGTATGCCAGCTGGGTGGGACAATAACTGCGAATATGAAATCGGGGCATACGAACTTGATAGAGAACTAAAAACTAGGGAAGAGGTACTACATGCGGAAGCGAATGCGATTACAAAGGTTGCAAGGTCAACGGAATCGGCGGAGGGTGCAGTTCTCTATTGCACATGTGCTCCCTGTCTCGACTGTGCAAAACTCATCCACCAAGCAGGAATCACAAGAGTTGTCTACGACCACAACTACAAATCAAGTGAAGGATTGACTTTCCTTGAGAAGTGTGGTATACTGGTCGAAACTACCGATGAACCAGACCCTACCAATTTGCCTTGGCAAAGGAACCTTGTACCATGAACCCATTTGATTATGTAAACAGTATTAACCACACCAAGAAAGATATCATGGTGACCCCCGAAGACGAAAAGGGTTATGCATCTTTCATGGTGAATCGTTCACTGTCCTATTTCTCAGACACCGTAGTGATTGCGAATGAGATGAATAAGTTCCACCACCTAGACTCACGTCTACAATATCAGTTTCTTATAAATATAATTAGGAAACGCAAACGTTTCTCTAAGTGGGTAAAACCTGAATTAGAAAATGACCTTGAGTCGGTGAAAACATATTATGGATATAGTAATGAAAAGGCACGCCAAATACTATCCCTTCTATCACCTTCCCAAATCAAAACAATAAAAGAAAAGGTGAATAAAGGTGGAAGAAAGTAATTTAGTATCATGGAGTCCCTTGAACATGTTAGAGATAACTCTAGCAGAACCCGATGACTTCCTCAAAGTACGTGAAACTCTGACCCGAATCGGTGTCGCATCACGTAAAGAAAACAAACTATTTCAATCATGTCATATACTTCATAAGCAGGGACGATACTATGTTGTCCATTTCAAAGAGCTGTTTATACTTGACGGAAAGAAAGCAAATCTAGAACAATCAGATATCGAAAGACGTAATACTATTGCGACTCTATTGTCTGACTGGGGTCTAGTAGAGATTCAAAACAAAGAAGTTGCACAAGACTGTGCGCCTCTCAGACAAATTAAAATCATTGGTTTTAAAGAAAAGGAACAGTGGGAACTTTGTCCCAAGTATAATATAGGCAATAAATGAGTCAGTGGATATTTGACAAGTTATCCCCTTATGCTATTCGATTTAGAGAATGGTCTAAGGGTAAGACATGGGTACAAATACCGTTATGGATTCTTATTGCATGGATGTTAGGATTCGCTAATCCTTACTGGTGCGTGTATCCTGTTTGTTGGATTCAGTAATGTTCGAAGAACACAGAGAAGAGATTCGCAATAAGAAACACTGGTGGTCTAAGATACCTTTCCAGTGGGACTGGAACGAAGCCCTTCGTTTGGTTGATACCCATCCAGAAAAACTATATGATTGGAATAGGGAGAAACAGAGACTAGGATTGAACTCGTTTCATAAACGACCATCTGCACCAAAGGTTGCAGCTGAAATCGTTAAGGAGATGGAAGAGTTCTTCGTAGACCCCGCACCAAAGAAATTTGAGTACGAGAAGGGAGAACCCCAAATCACAAACATTGCGTTTTGTGGGTTTGGTCAGTTCTCTGGTTCGTACCCAAGACATAAGGACAGTATGGATGTATTCCTACTCCAAGTAATCAATGAGTGTAAAATCACTATTGGGTACACGGAGGAACCAACGAATGCAGACGAAACTGTTGTTATGAAACCAGGCGATTGTGTATATATCCCAAGGGGTACATGGCATCAACTGGAACCAACGGTATCTAGAGTTACCTTCTCATTTGGTTTTGAGAGTGACCCTGATACTGACCCAAAATACTTTATATAAAGCTTGACTTTAAAGTTAAAGTTCTTATATATAGTAGCGTGTTACAATTTTGTGACACATGCGTGAATGCCGATAATCGGGTTCACGTTCATCTTGCTAAATTAATATAGGAGATAAAGCGACATGACAAATCTAAAAGTAGGTAAACAACTTTTCCCACGTTCAGCATTTATTGGTTTCGACCATTTATTTAACGAACTGGAATACGCAACCAAACACGCTAACGACCATTACCCACCTCACAACATTGTGAAGACTGGTGAAGATGAGTTCGTCATTGAGGTAGCAGTTGCGGGATTCACACAGGACGAAATAAACGTTGAACAAAAAGAACGCTCATTGACCATTAGTGGTTCACATGAATCTAGAGACCGTGAAGTAATTCACAGAGGTATCTCTACAAAAGCGTTTAGGAGACAATTCAGACTTTCTGAGTATGTTCTAGTAACTGGTGCTTCACTAAAAGACGGTATCCTTGCAGTAACATTGAAGACGGAAATCCCAAAAGAGAAGCAGCCTCGTACAATTAAAATATCTTAATTGCGAGGAAATAAAAATGACAACCGAAGCTAAGTTAGAGCTTGGTTTGTTTGCTGGAAGCATGTTCTTAATGTTTCTTGCACTCATGCCACTGTTCTAAAAAGAGAGAAGGGGGAGGGAAACTTCCCCTTTCATTACACTATGAAAGCATATATGATTGCAGACCTGAACAATCCAACTTCTGTGAAGTATACAGAAATTGCATTGGAGTCATGGTCTAAACAAACCTTACTTGACATTGAAGTAGTTCAGTGTTACACTCCCGATACAATATCAGAATTGGAACCCCTCTATAACTGGCAACCCTTGCAACACAAGATGCAGAAGGGTAAACACAGTTCCTCAAGCGAGCGAGCGGGTGACATCACTCATTGGCAATACATACAACAACGTGCCAATAGTAGAGAAAGATTCTTTGTTATGGAACACGATTCGTATCTCGAAGACCCCGAAGAATTCAAACGACAATATGATTTCACTATGGAACATGGACTGGACTACGCAAACCTTGGTCTATTCATGTCTTGTTATTCGTTCTCACGTAGAGCGGCATTGTATATGAATGACTTGTTGTTAAAATATGAGTTCCCATTAAACGGTGGCCCCTATGGTTGCGTGGAAAGATTGGTGAAGACTTACCTGAGTCATGATGGTAAAGGACAGAATCGTCAATACACATTCATGACCCATCACCCCAACACTGAATGTGTGGGTGTCGGTAAAACCGCAAAAGAACTCTACGAAGTGTACAACAAGAAGGCAGCTACTTGTAAGTTCACTAGGTCAACAACTCAAGTAATATCTAAGTCTCTGGGTATAACCCAAGACCACGAAGGAATGAAAGTCGAACCTTGGAAAAGGTCTGACGGCTCTTTTAAAGTTATTGCTTGACTATTGTCTCCGTATCCTGTATAATACAGTTAATCAATAGGAGATTTCATGGATTTTTATACATCAATTGACCGTTACGGTTCTACGCTTTTGTATCGTGGATATAAGGATGGTCAACGAGTAAAGAAACGTATACCATTCAAACCTACTATGTACGTGAACGCACGTCAGAATAGTGGATGGACTACACTGGATGGTTATCCAGTAGAACCCATTGAGTTTGAGACTATGCGTGAAGCTACTGAGTTTCAGAAGCGATACCAACACGTGGACAATTTCAATGTCTACGGACAAAACAATTTCATCTCACAGTTCATTGCACAGAAGTTTCCGCACGACATTAAGTTTGACCGTGACCTTCCTGTAATTACTACAATCGATATCGAGGTTCAGTCTGACCAAGGGTTCCCCGAACCTGACAAGGCAGACTATCCTGTTACCGCAATTTGTACCAAGTCTAGTAAGGAAGAGTTCTTCCGTGTCTGGGGTCTGGGTGAGTATACTCCCAAAGAAAACTGTATCTACACCAAGTGTGATTCAGAGTTGCAGTTGTTGGACAACTTCCTAGACTACTGGCAGAATCATGGCGCTCCTGATATCGTCACTGGTTGGAACAGTAAACAGTTTGATATACCATATCTTGTTAACAGAACAAGAAAAGTAATTGGTGATGAATCGTGCAAACGTTATTCGCCTTGGGGTGTGGTATCACCTCGTACTGTTCGTGGTAAGATGGGTATGAAAGATGTGGACACCTATGACCTCATGGGTATTGCACAGTTGGATTACTATGACCTGTTTCGTAAGTTCACTTACAACACACTGGGTCAACAAGAGTCCTATCGACTAGACCATATCGCACACGTTGTACTGGGTAAAAACAAACTCTCGTATGAGGAACACGGTAACCTACACACGTTGTACCAACAAGACCACCAGAAGTTCATTGACTATAACATCCGTGATGTTGAGTTGGTTGACCTATTGGAAGAGAAACTTGGATTGATTACTCTTGCGATGACTATGGCCTATCGTGGTGGTTGTAACTATGAAGAAGTATTTGGTACGACCACTATATGGGACACCATCATCTATCGTATTCTAAACCTACAGAAGATTGCGGTTCCGTCCAAGACAGAGAAACCCAAGGGCGACTTTGCAGGCGGTTATGTAAAAGACCCCCAAGTAGGTTCACACGACTGGGTGACATCCTTTGACTTGAACTCCCTGTATCCTATGATTATTGTTCAATACAATATGTCACCTGAGACAGTAGTCGATGGTCTGGTAGATACTGGGGTGGAACGCATGTTGAACAAGGTTACCAATACGGTTGGCCCCTATACTGTCGCACCATCTGGTGTTCGTTTCACCAAAGAGAAAGAAGGTATTATCCCTAGTGTGATTCGACAGTACTATGCAGAACGTAAACAAATCAAACGTGAGATGTTGGATGCACAACAAGAGTTTGAACAGACCCCGACCAAGGCACTGTCAAACAGGATTGCGACACTAGACAATCAACAGATGTCAATCAAGATTCTTATGAACAGTCTCTATGGTGCATTGGGTAACAGATGGTTCAGATACTTTGACCAACGTGTTGCGGAGTCTATTACTCTTGCGGGTCAGTTGTCCATTCTATGGGCAGAACGTGCGGTCAATGTTGAGATGAACAAACTACTCAAGACTGACGAAGACTATGTGATTGCAATTGATACCGACTCGGTCTACATGCGTATGGGGCCTCTGGTTGAACAGTTCAAACCAAAAGACCCCGTCAAGTTTCTGGACAAGATATGTTCCGAACACTTCGAACCTGTACTGACTAAGGCATACGCTGAACTTGCAGACTACACAAATGCATATGTGAATCGTATGGAGATGGGACGTGAGGTTATTGCTGACCGTGGTATCTGGGTGGCAAAGAAGAGATACATACTAAACGTCCACAATAATGAAGGCGTCCAGTACGCAAAACCCAAGATGAAGATTATGGGTATTGAGGCAATCAAATCATCGACCCCACAGGTTGTGCGTGAAAAGATGAAAGAAATGTTTCATCTCATTGTAAACGGTTCTGAAGATGACACACAAAAGTTCATCTCCACCTTTAGACGTGAGTTTACCAGTCTACCCGCAGAAGATGTTTCATTCCCTCGTGGAGTGAGTGACGTTAAGAAGTGGAGTGACCGCAAGACCATCTACAAGAAGGCATGTCCGATTCATGTTCGGGGCGCTTTGTTATATAACAAGTACACCAAGGGTATGCGACACGAGTCAATCAAGAATGGTGAGAAGATTAAGTTCGTCTACCTGAAAGTTCCGAACCCAATAAAAGAAAACGTAATCTCATATCCACAGAACCTACCTCGTGAGTTGCAACTGGAGAAGTATGTTGACTATGACAAGATGTTCTCTAAGGCATTCATTGACCCACTTGAACCTATCCTAGATGCGGTTGGGTGGACTGCGGAACCATCATCATCATTAGATGATTTCTTTGGATAAAGGCTTGCCAATAAAGGGGTGACATGTTATTATAAACACAATGAAATATTCTCTTACTATATTTAAGAATACCTATGACAACCAGACCCATCGTGGTATGGACATTGATACATGGGCAGAGTTTGAGGAATTACTATATTATATGTTCGATAAGGAGGGCAGAAAAGGTGGTAGAGATTCTTCTGTTCTTATTAGTCCTGCTAGTTATCTTTCCGATACTACGAGGAGCAATAAGAATGTTACTTTATGGGGTGGTTGGGCTTGTCTTGATGTTGATGATTTCCTACTACGTGGGACTTCCGATACTAGTCCTGTTGAGCAACTAAAGCTTGAACTACAGGAAAAGTTTGGACGTTATCATTATGTGTGTTATAATACTGCATCGTCTACCGAGAAACAACCGAAGTTTCGGTTAGTATTTCCGTTGACTAGAACAGTACACACTAAAGACTTGCCGCATTTCTGGTTTGCTATGAACAAACAGTTCGATGAACTGGGTGACAAACAGACCAAAGACCTGTCACGTATGTACTATGTTCCCGCACAGTATCCAGACGCATACAGTTTCATTTTTACTAATGAAGGTGTGCATCTCGACCCTGATATGTTGATGAACAAACATGCTTATGTGTTGCCTGAAGGTAAGTCCTTTATGGATAGGTTACCACCTGAGTTACAACAGGCAGTGATGCAACATCGTAAAGATTCGCTCGAGAACACAGATATCAATTGGACATCATATCGTGATTGTCCATTCTTTCCACGTAGATTGGAGAGTGAGTATCGTGCAATTAGTGGCACGGGTTGGTATCACAAGATGTATCAGATTATGATTGCACTGGCTGGTAATGCAGTTGCAAAGGGTTACCCCATCTCTGCTAATCAGATTGCACAGATGTGTACTGAGTTAGACATGGAGACTGGTAACTGGTATGAGAACAGACCACTTAATAAAGAAGCAGACAGAGCATTGGAGTACATATATCGTAATGGATAAGTGGCAAGTTATACAGGGACGTAAGTCTGAGAAAGATAAGATACTCTTATATCAAGGCAAGGCAGTCGCATTCCGTGATGTTGCTATGATGTGTATCTTCTTTATGGAAAACGAAGACAATCTATATCCACCATCCAAGGGATTGAAAGGTGCAGAGATGTTTAAAGACTATATAAAGGAAGTACTAGAAACTCGAAGAGTTCCTACAGATAGTAAGTACGCCATAAGAAAAAATCACGGAGTGGTAAAAGTATAATGGGCAGAAAGATTTTAATTACAGGTGCGGCTGGATTCATTGGTTCGCATCTTGCAGACAGTTTATTGGATGACGGGTTCGATGTTATTGGAGTGGACAACTACAATGACTATTACGACCCACAAGTAAAACACGACAGAGTACAATACTTTGGCCACCAAGTTATTAAGTGTGACCTAAAAGACTTTGATGCTCTTGATTTGGTGTTTAATGAACATCGACCAGATATCGTTATGCATTTGGCTGCCCGTGCGGGTGTACGTGATTCTGTTGGTAATGAACAGTTGTATCATCATGATAACATCATTGCTACACAGAACCTTATTCAAGTATGTAAGATGTATGATGTACCCAAGGTTGTCTATGCATCCACTAGTTCGGTCTATGGTGGTACACCTATTCCCAAGACTGGTTGGACTGAAGACGAAGTAACTGGTCACCAGTTGAATCCTTATGCGTACACTAAGTACTGTAACGAATGTCAATTCAGAATCTCTGGTCTGAACAATGTTGGATTAAGATTCTTCACGGTCTATGGCCCGTGGGGTAGACCTGATATGGCATTGTACCAATTTACGGACAGTATATGTCACGGTCATCCTATCGAAGCATTTAACTACGGTAAGATGAAACGAGACTTTACCTATATCGGTGATATCATCGAAGGTATAAAGATTGCACTATTCTCTGATATTGAATCAAATGAAATATTTAATATTGGTAGGGGAAAGCAAGTAGAACTTATGCATTTTATTGATTGCATAGGTAAAGAACTGGGCAAGAAACCAGATGTATTCCTTGCTCCTCGACATCCTGCTGACACTCTAGAGACATGGAGTGATACGTACAAGTTGAGACAACTGGGTTACAAACCCAAAGTTAATATCGAAGTTGGTGTTGCAGCCTTCGTTCGATGGTTTAAAAATTATTACGGAGTTAAATAATGAGTGAAGTAGATAAAGTCGATATGGAAGAAGTGTATCCTAAGATGCGTATTGGTATCGTAGGTCATGGATTTGTTGGAGGTGCGGTAGACTATGCGTTTACTCATCCAGACATTGAGAAGTTTTATGTAGACCCCAAACACGGTACTACTATCGACCAACTAGTAGACTGGCAACCACATGTAACATTTGTGTGTGCGCCAACTCCAATGGCCGAGAGTGGATTTATTGATGCGTCCATTGTAGAGGATGCGGTACTGAAGTTACTGGAACATACTGAAGGTGGAGTTGTTGTTAAATCAACAATCACACCAGACATTGTAGACCGTCTGTTCTCTTCAGTGTTTGAAGATGATGTAAAACGATTGACTATCAATCCTGAGTTTCTGACTGAGTCGGCATCTAAAGAACAATTTGTAATGGCGCCTTATCATATCATTGGTGGACACCCTGACGCATGTCAAGGTCTCGCACAGTTGTATGAGGTGTATAGTTTGTGTACTGCAAATGAATTTATATTCTGTAGTGGTTCAGAAGCGGCATTCATTAAGTATGGTGTGAACGCCTTCCTTGCAACCAAGGTAACGTTCTTCAACCAAATGTATGATGCAATTCAAACATTCGGTTGTAACTATCCTACTGTTGTCAATGCGATAGGTAAAGACCCACGCATTGGAATGGGTCACACACGTGTGCCTGGCTATGATGGTAAACGTGGATTTGGTGGCGCATGTTTCCCCAAGGACACAAAAGCGTTTACTATGTTCGATGAAAGCTTGACTTTACTAGACAAGTGTGTTACAATTAACAACAGTTATAGAGAAAAATATCAATTAGATGAACGTGAGGTAACAAACAATGTCAAGTATAATGGACAAGCTGAAGAAGAACAGCAAGGTGAAAACGACAGCGGTACTGTCGGAGAGTAAATTTTTTACAGAAAAAGATATGGTGCCAACGGCCGTTCCAATGGTGAACGTAGCGTTAGCAGGAAGTATTGACGGTGGTGTCACGCCAGGATTAACTGTCCTAGCAGGCCCTTCCAAACACTTCAAAACCTCTTTTGCACTGCTTATGGCAGGGGCGTACCTAGAGGCGAAGAAGGATGCGGTGTTGCTCTTTTACGATAGTGAGTTTGGTAGTCCCCAATCTTACTTCGAGCAATTTGGGGTCGATACCAGCAGGGTGTTACATACGCCCATCACCAATGTCGAGGAACTGAAGTTCGATATCATATCGCAACTTGAATCAATCGACAGAAACGATGACGTAATAATCGTTATCGATTCAATTGGTAATCTTGCATCTAAGAAAGAACTTCAAGATGCAATCGATGAGAAGTCCGTGGCAGACATGTCCCGTGCTAAAGCATTGAAGGGTCTCTTCAGAATGTGTACACCATATTTAGCAATGAAGAACATTCCAATGCTTGCCGTCAACCATACGTATAAAGAGATTGGACTATTCCCTAAAGACATCGTGGGTGGTGGTACTGGTATTTACTACAGTGCAGATAACATCTGGATTCTGGGAAGACAACAAGACAAGGTAGGAACTGAGATTAAAGGTTACCGCTTTATAATCAATGTGGAGAAATCTCGTTATGTTAAAGAGAAATCTAAAATTCCTATCACAGTATCTTGGGACGGTGGTATCGCAAATTATAGCGGGCTTCTGGACGTTGCTCTCGCTGGTGGTTATGTCGCTAAGCCTTCTAACGGTTGGTACTGTCCTGTTGACCGCAGTACTGGTGAACTTGTGTCACCAAAAGTTCGAGAGAAGGACACTCTTCAAGAAGAGTTCTGGAGACCAATCTTTGACGGAACAGACTTCGCAGAGTTCATCAAGTCGCAATACTCAATCGGACTCGCCCAAAAAGTAGACATGGAAGAGATTGTCAATGCAGAATGAAATTGAATCTAAACTAAGTGAAGACGTTCATTACCAGATTATTCCATCCGATGATAAACACGGGTGGAATATTCGACTACTTGAAGAATTCCCTGAGACAGTAATAGCCTTTGATGTTATTGAATTGGTTGAGGACGAGGAACAACTCAGTTTTAACTTCACAATCATTTCTACTCCAGACACAGATTTATCTGTAGAAAGCTTGCCATTACAAGAGTATACTGGTAGAATACTTAGTAGTTTGCTGGAAGTTGCTCTTCATGAAGGAACCCTTGTTGCACAAGACAAGAAAACAGGTGACATATTAGCATCAAACGAATTACAAGATGAAGCGGAGGAATTATATAATGAATATCAATCTGGAACAGACGATTCTGAGGAACCTATTAACTAATGATGAGTACATGCGGAAGGTGGGTGCATTCCTATCTCCCGATTACTTTCAAGGTACTTACAAAGGATTATTCAAAGAAGTAACCAAGTTCGTTGCAAAATACAACAAACTACCATCACTCGAATCTTTCAAGATTGAGATTGATGAGAACAACTCTATGGGTGAAGATGACTACCGCACGGCAGTAGACCTTCTTCCAAACCTATTTAAACCCGAACCAGAGAACCTTGAGTGGTTGGTAGAACGCACCGAGAAGTGGTGTCAAGACCGTGCAGTATATAATGCGGTTATGGAATCTATCAATATCATTGATGGTAAACACCAAACCCTACAAAAGAATGCGATACCCGATGTCCTATCTAAGGCATTGGGTGTTACGTTTGATACCAATATCGGTCACGATTACCTTGCGGATGTCGATGGTCGATATAATTTCTATCACGAACAAGAAGAGAGAATACCTTTTGATTTGGATTACTTTAATCAGATTACTAAAGGGGGACTTCCAAACAAAACACTCAACATTGCACTTGCTGGCACTGGTGTTGGTAAGTCTTTATTTATGTGTCACGTTGCTGCAAGCGGGTTAGCACAAGGTCACAATGTTCTATATATTACTATGGAAATGGCAGAAGAACGTATCGCAGAACGTATCGATGCAAACTTACTGAACATACCTATTGACCAACTGGAGAATCTATCTAAGGATATGTTCACCGACAAGGTTAATCAGATTGCAGCCAAGACCCAAGGTAAACTTATTATTAAGGAATACCCGACTGGACAGGCAAACACCAGTCACTTCCGTGCATTATTGAATGAGATGAAGTTGAAGAAAAACTTTGTCCCTGAGATTATCTTTGTAGACTATTTGAATATTTGTGCATCTTCCCGTATGAAAGGTATGGGTGGTGCAATCAACTCTTATTCTTATATCAAGTCTATTGCAGAAGAGTTACGTGGACTTGCGGTTGAGTTCAACGTACCTATCATGTCCGCTACACAGACTACACGTTCTGGTTATGGTAATGATGATGTTGGTCTGGAGGATACATCCGAATCATTCGGTTTACCCGCAACCGCTGACTTAATGTTCGCTCTCATATCTAATGATGAACTAAATAACCTTGGTAAGATTATGGTTAAACAGTTGAAGAACAGATACAATGATGCGACTGGAGCGAATGCCAAGTTTACTATCAAGGTTGACCGTAGTAAGATGCGACTGACCGATGATGACGATGAAGAGATGTTCCCTGATAATGACAAGGACAAAGGGTGGGACGATAAACCAATCTTTGATAATAGTCCGTCAGGCCAGAGAATGTCTCAAGAAAATAATAAATTTAAAAACTTTAAACTGTAGAAGGAATCTAGATGGAATACTATGCCTGGCCATTGGTCACTACAGTACTCATGTTCGCATCTTACTGGATAGGTAAGATTACTTCATTTGCTGATGGATTTGATGAGGGACATGACGAAGGGTGTCAAAACGGCAGTGTTGCAACTGCCAAAGTGGTACTCGAATATATGCGTAGTACCTATGATATCAACATAAGCGATTTTGAAATAAAAGAAATAGTTGATGGGATAAGTATAACGGAGGTCGAACAAAAAGGATAATGTACACAAAGGAAATAACTACCCCCGACATGTTTTGTGTTGAGATTAAGAGGATGTGTCTACGATGGGCAAGAGAAGTTCTTGAAGCACCATGTCGTGAACATGCATACTTAAAACGAAGAGACTTGAAACATAATGTTATCAACTCCACCCCTTGGTCGGAGTGGGATAAGATTGTTGAATTGGTTGGTAGTGAAGAAGCAAGAGAAATAAAACGCAGACAACTTAAAATGTTGCGTAAGTATGGTGAGGTCGATAGGATTGTTATACAACAGTACGATTTGCCTGAAGAGATATCTAAAGTGATACAGGATGAGGTCTTTGAACATTGGGGTATCCCACATTCAGAGACAATGCCAATCTTACAAATACAACACGGAGGTGAGTTACTACACCCCCATAAAGGTCATGCAAGAAAGTCAAGTATGTTCTGTTTGTTATCGGGAGAGGGAGAAGTTACTAAGTGGTATGATTCTAAGGAAGACTTAACAATACCGAAGTCATTTCATATTCCTGATATGGATAAACTAACCGTAGTTGAAGAACACACCTTGAGAGAAGATAAGTGGACACTATTCAACCATGAAGCATGGCATAGTGTTCATAGGAACAGTACAGTAGGAACTAGAATTAACATTGGTGTTGATTTTAAAACAATGAATATTAACGAGTGTATGGAGTATTTTAATGAGTGAAGTAAATTTGGTCGCAATTTCAAAACCAAGTGCTATAACGGATTGTCACACTGCGAGCGAGTTGGTCGCATATACGGCTAGGGTGAGTAATCCTGCTAACCAGAGTAACACGAAGACCGCACCCAAGTTGTTAAACTATTTGATTAAAGAGAATCATTGGTCGCCATTTGAGATGGTGCATATGACTATGGAGATTAAGACTACTCGTGACATTGCACGGCAGATTCTACGACATCGTTCGTTTGCATTCCAAGAGTTCTCTCAACGGTATGCGGTGAGTGAGAACATTGATGTGGTACGTGAAGCACGTCTACAGGATGAGAAGAATCGACAGAACTCTGTTGTGACAGATGACAAACATATTCAACATGAATGGGGTCACGCTCAAGCAAGAATACGTAACTTCGCAAAGAAAGAGTATGCTGCTGCCCTCAAGTTGGGTATCGCAAAAGAACAAGCACGTGCATTGTTACCTGAAGGTCTGACCGAAACTACACTCTATATGGCTGGTAGTCTACGCAGTTGGATACACTACTGTGACCTTAGACGTGCAAATGGTACTCAGAAAGAACATATGATTGTTGCAGAACAGTGTTGGAGAGTTGTGGAAGCACACTTTCCAGAGATTGCGGATATGACTAATGACTGAGATAGTAATACGAAACCAAGAATTCCTTGATACTCTGAATAGTATATCAGATGAGTTCTTTTCGTATGAAGACTATGATGACCCAAAGTACTTGTTACATCAAGGTGACATAGACAACGGAGAGTTCTATTGTAGTCGTGAACATCTCATGGAACTATTCCAGAGACAAGACGAACACATAGGATTCCCCGAATCTCACATGGGACAACCTATCACCCACATGGTCAAGGAAGACCCTGATAAGTGGGCAGGATATATGCAGAGGGTCAAGTTTGATTTCGCTGCTGAGATTGGTGCTCACACATCCGCACTACTGAACTTTTATCCTGCTGGTGGATTCGTGGGTTGGCATACTAACTGGAATGCAAATGCATATCAGATATTGTTTACCTATTCCAAAACGGGTAGTGGTTACTTCTCTTATTATGATAAGAAGTTAGATGAGATTGTCACTATCCAAGATAAGAAGGGATGGCAGGCACGTCACTACTATTTTGGCGCTTTGGATGAACCTGACCACCATTGTTGGCACTCAGCATATGCTGGTGGTGAACGACTTACTCTAGCTTACAAGTTTGTTAACAACGGGTTACACAGTCCCCAGAACGAACAAGCAATAAAGATGCGAGACTTATTGATAGAAGAAATTGAATTAAGTGCTTGACTTTTCCCCATTATGGTGATATACTGTGTACATGATGAGAAAAATAGTGATAGGAATAGTTGCGATAGGTCTACTCACAGCAGTAACCGACTCAGCAACCCAAACCACAGATATCGACAGAACACAAGAGTTCAGTCTATACTCTGAACAGGACATTCAATGTCTTGCCCTCAACATCTACCACGAGTCACGTAATGAATCCTTTGCGGGACAAGTTGCGGTTGCGGATGTAACTCTAAATCGTGTACACGATACTAGATACCCATCAACAATATGTAACGTGGTAAAACAATCAAAACTAAGTAAATGGCACCTTGAACAAGGACGTGAAGTCCCCGCAAGGAATCTATGTCAGTTCTCTTGGTTTTGTGATGGAAAATCTGACGAACCCAGAGATGGGGACAGTTGGTTGATATCACAACAACTTGCACGGAGTTTCTTGACATATGGAGAGTTCCGTGGTTTAACAGAAGGTGCGACACACTATCATGCATCCTATGTCAACCCTAATTGGGTCAATGACCGTGGTATGAATATGGTGGGTAGTATCGGTGAACATATATTTTATAGGTGGAACTAATGGCTAATATTGATTACAAATACAATGAAGACAAGGCAATCAAAGAATTGTCTGATTACATTGATGGGACGTATGCACAACACTACTCGAAGAATAAGTTTCAGGCGACTGAGTTTATTATCGATGGTGGTCATGGTGATGGTTTCTGTATCGGAAACATCATGAAGTATGCACAACGTTATGGAAATAAGAACGGTTACAACCGTGATGACTTGATGAAGGTGTTACACTATGCCATCATTCAACTACACGTGCATGACCATTACGAGAGGTAATATGCAGACATTTCACGGTTCGATGAAGTATGACATGCATGGTCGCAAACGTAAGACCAGTGCATGGACTAAGACAAAACGGCACAAACCAGAATTCAAGCCTCTAGAGAACTACTCTGTTGGTCGAGTTGATGACCATCGTGAGAAGTATCCATCAATGACTGATATGGGATATGTACCCCAAAAGGATAACTCATACAAACTTGAGGAGTCCAAGAACTTTACAGTTGCACCCGCATATAACAAAGGTGCATACCAAGTCATCCCACGGGGTGACGTTAAACACATAGGTAAATAATATGGATATAGGATTAGTAATTGTGGGTGGTTTCATGCTCTTTTGCACAGTAGGTGTTGCATTGATGGTACGGGACAGTGAACACAAGAGATTTGACAAGTCAGATATCAAATATCGTGACGGTGATAATACCTAAAAATAATTTGAAAAACGCTTGCCTTTTGATGTTGTTGTTGTTATAATAAGTATATAATCAAGAAAGGAGAGATTATGAAAGCATTGACAAAACACGGATTATTAGATTGGGACTTCATTGGCCCGATACTAGGGTTGACAGTTTTATTGGTTATTGGAGAATTGGTATGAATATATTAGAATATGATGTTTACGAGTCATTCAATCAGAATGGTTCATCAAGGAAAGGTGAGGTCTTCACTGACTACGATACGTTAGTAAATCTTTTTGGTAAACCGTCTTACACAGACGCAGACCCATATGAGAAGGTATCTTGTGAATGGGTTCTAAACGTCAAAGTCGAAGATGAAGATGACTACACCTATGAACAGGTTTCCATCTATGCATGGAAGTATGGTAGAATCCCTACCGAGAAATGCCAGTGGAACGTTGGTGGTTTTAACTATGACGCACAAGAGATTGTGAACACGATAATTGAATCGGGTGTTGAACCCGCATATAGTGAGGTAGCGTAATGAGTCAAATGGGACAGTTTGTTTTTGAATGTCAGGAGATTGCGGAAAGCAATTACAATGAGTCAAGAGACGTGGTAGTTGCTGAGGTTGAAAAGACCTTCATCAAACGACCACAAATAATTTCGATGGCGATGACGGCAACGTTAGACCATTGGGAAGAGATTCAATCAGATATGGGAAACTATTTCTGATTGGTAATATTAACCTTAACTAAGGAACTATGAGAAAAACATTTCATAATAGGAGACCACAACGTCCTAAACAAAAAGTGTGGCCTAAAGACGGTGCGAGGCAAGTCACCGTCAGATACGATGATGTTGAGACTGCATTAAAGATTTTCAAGAAGAAAATCAAGAAGTCTAACATTCTCTTAGATTTAAAGAAGAATGAATTCTTTGAAACTAGGAACGAGAAGAGAAGGATTGCAAAGAACAAGGCAATCCGCAGAGTCAAAAACCAGAGAAGGAAAGACGCTGAACTCGCAGAGAGAATGAAGTTCCGTTACAGATAAGTCACTTTATTGTCACACAACTGTAACAAACCATATAAATAAAAGTATATGGAGAAAGAAATATGTGGAAGAAATTACACAAACTTATGAAGTCTGCAAGACTACACAAAGTTATAAATATAGCAATAGGTTAAAGGAGTGTACCATGAAAAAGACGAAACGTATAAAGTCTCGTCACGCACGGGTACTGTTCGCAAAGGACAGTCCTTTCACCCATAAGGTTGTGCCTGACAAGACCAAGTATAACCGCAAAAAGAATCCCCGCAAAGTCGGGGATTTTTCTTATTTGTCTATTAGAATATAAAGTGACTCATCTGTCTATTAGTTCTATAAAAAGGATATAAAGTGACTCATCTGTCTATTAGTTTTATAATCATTCCAGAGATGTCATGTTTGTGATATGATTTTGCACGTGGGTTATTGTGATGTTCCTCGTGAAACCCTTCTCCGAAAGTCAACATACCCAACCACCAATCAGTATTGGGTTGTTGATTCCTATGTGAATAAGAGAAGACCAAACTACCGACCAACTTAGATATTCCAGCTGGTGCTAACCACAGATAGATTATTGCTTGTGGGTCAGTCAATAGAAGTATCAATCCCCAACAAAAGATAATCTCCCAATATCGGGATGCTTGTACCCTGTACCTTTCTACCTTCAACATGTCCCTTACATACGAGAACTTGGGTATCGATAACACTTGAGTAAAGTATGCACGTACCCATCCCTTATAGTAAGGTGAGTGAGGGTCTTTATCTGTATCTACAAACTGGTGGTGTTCTCTATGTTGTGCAACCCAACCCAGAGCGGGCCCGACCATCATGATATGTGAAAAGAACAACATTACATATTCAAACCACAACGGGGATTTGAATGTACGGTGTGATAGGTATCTGTGGTAACCCATACTGATACCGAAGGTCATGATGCAGAAGTACATGACTGCGGTGGCCATCCATTGCCACACGTTTGCATACATAATCATTGGTATGATACTAAGTATTGCGAGTGCTTGACCCACCAATAATTTTATTGCAAATGCCTTTTTCATTGGTCTTTCCTAAACTCTCGGAACCTTCTTACTTCTCCATCATAGAACAACATCTTGTACCAAGGTGTGCCTCTTCTCAAACGAGGAATCGTGTACTCTATCTTTTGTCCACTTTTGTCTACCCAAATGACATGATAACCAATCCACCTTTTAGACTGATACCATTGTGCTTTACCACCATTCATCAACCATTGTTCTAGAACAAAGAAGTAACAGTTACTTTTGTTCGTGAATAGTCGCACGGGCCAGAACCAGATGAATATAAAACACCCGATAATAGTTAATGCTTTTCGTAGATAATTGTTCATATAATTATATATACAGACCTTTGTTTGTATAAATAACAGCGTATGGATATATTTACCCTAATAAAAGAATTGGGGTTCCCTATCGCATCTGCCTTAATTGGTGGATTCTTTATGTTTCTGACACTAAAGTATATAATGGACGGTGTAATTGGTCAGGTGAAGTCCCTCAAAGGGATAGTAGGTAGCCTTGATAACCGTGTAAAAACTATGAACCATGATATGGTTCGTATGGATACTACCATGTGTGTTGTTCTCGGAATAAGGCCTGACTTAAACAGGATATCTCGAGCAGACGGCAAAGAAGATGCGAGGAGAGACTGATTGATAGACCCTATTACAGCAGTTGCTACGGCAACAGCAGCGTTTAATGGAATTAGGAAAATGGTCGAAGCGGGACAAAACATTGAGTCCACGTTTGGTCAATTAGGTAAATGGTACGGAGCGGTATCAGATTTTAATGAAGCAAAGAGGCAGGCGGAGAATCCACCACTCTTTAAAAGATTAGTAAATAAGACTTCTGTGGAAGAAGAGGCAATGAATGTCTACATCCAACAGAAAAAAATAAAAGAACAAGAAACGCAATTACGTGAACTCTTACTCTACATGTATGGCCCTGAAGCATATCGTGAGTTGACTGAGTTACGAAGAACTATAAAAGAGAAACGAGAAAAGACTGTATACGCACAAGCGAGAAGACGCAAGACATTCATATGGAATGTAGCTGGTTGGTTTGCGGTTGTTGTTCTGGGAACTTCTTTATGGTTGGTATTTGCGTGGATATTAAGTCATAGTGGATGATGGAAACAGATATAGTAACACAAGTCAAGGACTTCGGATTTCCGATAGTTGCAGCGGTAGGAATGCTGTATATGATTTACTTCGTCTGGAAAACAATAACCACTAAAGTAGAAGAGGGGTTGGAAGAAGCAACCGCTACACTGATAGGATTAATTGACCGAATCAGGATGTTGGATAATGATATAATACGATTACAACAAAAATTAGATACTGTAATCGAAATGCGGAGAAAACAGGATGAAGAGGAAAATAAGTTTAATTGATGGTATAGACGTGGTTGTTATCACAGCTGCGGTTTTTTTAATGTTCTGGGCAACCACACTTGTTGCTGCACCCAAGGAACATAAATTCAAATCACCTTCCTTTAGTGGTATCAATCAGAGTTCACATTACCTCACGATTGAGAACCAAGAGACCTCAAGAAAAGAAGCCATAAAACAAGAGATTAAAGACCTCAAAGAACAGATGGAGAGGGATGCAGAAAATACTACCCTCGCAAAATTTATTAGGAATGTGGAATCACGTATATACTCTACACTATCCAGACAGATAGTAGATGGTATGTTCGGAGAGAATCCTAGTGATACAGGTTCTTTTAATATCGAAGGTACGGGAATATCATACGTTACAGACGGTGATTCAGTAATATTAACAATAACAGATGAGAATGGCAATGTCACGACTATTACTATTCCCCTTGGTGATTTTGGTATCTAGTTGCGCTTCTATTGGCGGAGGTCAATTTGAAATACCCAACGTAGAAGAACCAGCGATACAAGATACTCTTTTACAGAAAGAGTTGAAGGAAGTAGGAGAACCTAAGAGGAAACCTACAGTTGCGGTTTACCAATTTACAGACCAGACAGGGCAGAAGAGACAAAACAGTAGTGGTGGAACTTCGTTTAGTTCTGCTGTTACTCAGGCACCAGATGTGTATCTGATACGTGCATTGACACGGGCATCAAACGGAAAATTCTTTCGTGTGGTAGACCGTCAAATTCTCGACCATTTGACGAGAGAACGACAGTTAATACGTCAAACCCGTCAAAGTTATGACGGAAACTCGGCAAATAAACTGCCAGCGCTTACTTTTGCTGGTATGATAATTGCAGGAGGTATAGTAGGATACGATACTTCTATTGACACTGGAGGAGCTGGCGCACGTTATCTTGGCATCGGCACTTCTCGTGAATTTAGTAGAGACACGGTGACAATTAATATACGACTCGTGTCCGTAGCAACAGGTGAGGTTTTGTTGGATGTTATATCAACCAAGACCATACTCTCCACGGCTTTTGGTGGAGATGTGTTTAAATTTATAGAACAGGGTACTGAACTGGTGGAAATAGAATCAGGGATGACTCAAAACGAATCGGTTTCTATTGCGACACAACGTGCAATTGAAGCTGGTGTTCTGGAACTTATTAGAAGAGGAAATTCTAAAGGGTTCTGGGTAATAAACGGAGAAGAATAATGAACGTTAAATTAAGTTTTGTTATGACGTTCTTGATTGGCGCTGCTACATTCGTGTATGCAGATAATGAGATATATATCGACCAAGTTGGAGACGCTGCTACGATTGAGATTGTTCAAGACGGCACTGGAAACAAAGTGGGTGGGTCTACATCGGATACAACAAAAATGTTACTTGACGGTGACAGCATCGATTTCAATATCAACCTTAGTGGAGGTGCTAACAATATAATAGGTTCACTTATTGGTGATACTTCTACTGTAGATATTGACATCGTTGGTTCTTCGAACGACTTGTTGTTTGACGTAGATAAAGATAATGCCTACGGTGCGACTGGCGGTGATTATAAAATCGATATATCTGGTGGTAACAATGACCTCGACTTTGACTTTGGTTCATTGGATACTGCTAATGATGTTGACTTTGATTTTGTCTTGGATGGTGATTTCAATACTGGAGATATCAATATTGATGCTTCAAGCTTGACTTTTAACATGGACGCTGTTTCTGACAACTCTACCTTGTTATACAATGCAAGTGGATATGACGGACACAGTTTTGTTTTGACGGGTACTGGTAACTATTGGGACATTGAAGTGAACCAAGAATCTACCTTACAGTCAGATTCATTGGAGATAGACTATGAAGGTTCAGGAACAAGCACGACAAATGCTACAATTTGTATCACTCAGTCTGATTCTGGTCTTAACACCAACTGCGGAAATTAACGCAGACGTAGGTGCTGTAGACAGAGCAGTCGGGTGGAGACAGATTGTTCGTGACGAGAATGAAATTGAGCCCTCAACGGGGCAGGACGTAATCTCGAAGGATGACCTTCGCACTGGTGAGGGTCGCCTTCAGGTTCGTTTTGTAGATGACAGTAAATTAAGAATGACCGAACATACCCGTATCGTAATTGATAACGTGGTGTTCGATGAAGACCCAAGCAAGTCTGACTTGGCGATGACGTTCGCTCAAGGAACCGCTAGATTCATATCTGGACAATTGGGTAAGGTTGACAAAGAGAATATCAGACTCAAAACCCCTACTGCATCAATCGGTATCAGGGGTACAGATTTTACGGTAACCGTTGACGAATTCGGGAAAACGCTCGTGGTACTTTTGCCAGACGTAAACGGTATTTCATCTGGTGAGATTATTGTTTCAACAATGACAGGTGAAGTTGTACTCAACAAACCGTTCGAGTCCACAACAACAACAGTTGCAGAAACCGCTCCATCTGCACCCGCAATTCTAGACTTGACGCTGGATATGTTAAACAACATAATGATTATTAATCCACCCAAAGAAGTGGAGACTCCAGATGAGTTCATGTCTGTCATGAATGCGACAAAGAACCTCAACCCTTTGGACATAGATTTTCTTGACGAAGACTTATTGGAAGAAGAAGAACTTGAACGAGATTACCTTGAGTTTAATGAACTAGACATCAACTACCTAGACGTTGACCTACTCGAAGATATGTTAGATAGCTTTGATTCACTTGGTGAAGATGTCCTTCAAGAAAAACAACAAACGAGTGGTGACCTATCACTCTCAGGTACAGAAGAGGGTTTCGATACAGTCACTCAGGTTGCAACTATTGTGGAAGGGGATAAGGTTGCACTCAGTAGAGTTGTGAATGATACCGTAGAGATATCCGTAGATAAGAGTGCCGCAACAGTAGTTATGATAGAACAAGACGGTAAAGAACTAGAACCGATTCGAATAAATGGAGTCGGAACCACAATCACTGTTGTACAATAGGACTAAATAAAGATATGGCATATTCAAAAGAAGTGGTAAAACGGTTCGAAGCCGTACTGGAAAACCCACAAGCACACTCGGTTGGTAGATTAGACCGAAACGACCCCAAGGTTGCGACAGGACTTGCGGGAGCTCCCGCATGTGGTGATGTCATGCAACTACAACTATTACTAGACGATGATGAAAGAATCGTTGATGTCAAGTTCAAGACCTATGGATGTGGAAGCGCAATTGCATCTTCATCAATGTTCGTAGATATGATGATGGGTAAGACTGTCGAAGAAGCGAAACTCATCAAAGATAAAGACATTGCAGACGCACTAGACTTACCACCAATAAAACTACATTGCAGTGTACTAGCCGAGGATGCGATACAAAAGGCAATGATAGACTACGAAGGTAAGAAGAAATCTAAATTGGGACATAACAATCCACCACCATTATCAAGAGAAGACTTCATAGAGTGACATGAAAACATGGCATGTTCTTATCAGCTTGGGGTTATTGGTAGGACTCCGATTACTTGACCCTTTCCTATTAGAGAGTGCAAGACTCTCATTCTTTGACTCTCTTCAGAGAGGTCACGGTACTCATGTGTCTGAACAGATTGTACTGGTAGATATAGATGAGAAGACTCTAGACAAGTTCGGACAGTATCCCATTCCCCGTAAGATAATGGCGGATGAGATTGATAAGATTGATGGTAGTATCATTGCATTCAACATCTTGTTCTCAGAAGAAGACAGACAGGGTGGTGACGAATACTTTGCAGATGTTCTTGCATGGAAACAAGTAGTAGTCGCAATCGCACCATCCAACAGAACCAACACAGACTACAGACCACCTCGTATCGGGACTGCGACATTCGGTGACAGAGATGCCGAGGACTTCCGACCAGAACTTGAAGGCATGTTGTTTGCACAACCAGTCATCCATGACAACTCATTTGGTTATGGTACAATATCATCTGCACAGGATGTCGATGGTATTATCCGTAGACAACCACTACTAGAGAACTTTGATGGTAGACTGTATCCCGCATTCGCATTAGACATACTCAGGATTGCAGCTGGTGATTCATCCTATCAGATATCCACAGATGACTACGGTATTCAGTTCGTTCGTATACCTAAATTCAAACCAATCACTACAGATGTAAACGGTAACGTTACAATCGCATACTGGAATAAGTTTCAAAGATACTCGTTCACGGAACTGGATACTATACCAGAAGGTTCAATAATCATCGTAGGTGCGACTTTCGAGGGTTCTAATGTAGTAAGTACACCAATGGGTGCGATGTACCCTCATGATGTTCAGGCAAACCTAGTCAAGACCATGATTGATGGTGTGGTTTTAAAACGACAATCTGAGTTCATGTTATATGAGGTTATCGCAACTGTCATACTTTCTGTCATACTTCTTGGATTCATAACACTCGCACCAATATCTGTATCTGGTATGACGTTTGGTGTCATACTCATGGGGATATATTACTTTGTAACAGATACCTTCAGAACATACTTCTTATTGTTTGACCCAGTATTCCCTATAGTAACCATCGTGGTTGTATTCGCACACGGTTCCTTTGTACAGTTCTACACACAGTTTAAAGCTAAACAGATGATTAAGGGACAGTTCGGTACATACCTATCACCCGACATGGTGGACATGTTGGCAAAAGACCCCAGTCTCATGAAGCTGGGTGGTGAGAGAAAAGAGATGACGTTCCTATTCATGGACATATGCGGATTCACCCCCATAAGCGAGCATTATAAAAACAAGGACGATGCAGAGGGTTTGGTCACACTTATTAATAACTACCTCAATGAGATGACTAATATTATCCTAAATAACGGTGGAACAATCGACAAGTACATGGGCGATTGTATTATGGCATTCTGGAACGCACCCCTACCGTGCGACAATCACGCAGAGATGGCAGTCAAGTCTGCAATAGAGATAGAAGAGAAAACTAATGAACTTAGACGAAAATATCAAGAACAGGGTCTCCCCCCCATCAATGTTGGAACTGGCATCAATACTGGCGATTGCATTGTTGGTAATATGGGTAGTGAGTCTCGGTTTGATTACTCTGTCATCGGAGACGCAGTCAACCTTGCCGCAAGACTTGAAGCAACCGCAGCAAGAGGAGACTACCTTGAATACAAGACCATCTACTCTAGTTTCACAATGGAAAAACTCACCACTATTAATTCGAGACCAATAGGTCAGATTAAAGTGAAGGGTAAGGAGGAGATGATTGACATCTACACAATGGATAGATAACTTCCTTACACCCGAAGAATACTCAGAAGTCCAAGAACTCTCAGACTCTATTCACTTTCATAGTGCGGAAGAGTATGCAGACAAATACGGTGATAGTAAACATCCAGACCCCACGATTAATTTCAACTGGAAGGCCTGGCAAGTATGTAGACGTAGTGACAATTTGATGGATTATCTGGATAATGTCACTGATAAGATAAACTCTATATTTGAGTGTAAGGTCAGTAGACTTGAATTCTTCCAACATCCCCTCGAAAACTTTCCAGAGTATGTCGAATCACCCCCACAACATATCGATGCACGATTCGAATTCTCTGGTGTCTTATACTTAGACCACGGTGATATAGGACTAGGTACTACAATAGGTGACCAGTATATCGAATGGAAGCCTAATCGTCTAGTGACCTTTGATGCACTTACACCCCATAATCCCCATATGGGTGGTTTAGACCGTAAGGTTCTTACTTTCTTTTCTTATAAGTCGAAATAATTTTTCGTTCTATATACGAAAAAGTTCTAAAAAACTCCCTTCATATAACTAATCGGTCTACTTATTATTAAAATAAGTGTTGACGAAACCTGCCTAATCGACTATAATGTATATGTAAAGTCGAGTTGAGAGAGAGAATTATGGGTTATCAAGTTGGTGAGAAGGTCTGGGTCAAGTGCGTTGGTACTGACTGTTGGGTGACTGGTGTTGTCACTGGAATGACTCCCAAACGAATCCGAGTCCAAAATGAGGTTCGTTGTCTTGAAGGTTTGTATGCTCCCCAAAATGTTATGAAACCAGAGGTGAAATGATTATGTATGTATTGCGTTGTTTGAAAACTGATTTTATTATTGTCAACAAAGTGTTTGAGACTGTTCCAAAAGCATTGAAGTATCGCATGGAACACTTGGGACGTGATGTTGCTTGGATTGATTATTTAGAGGTGGTTGCATAATGGCTCTTGCACCAATGAGTGTTGAACCCGTGTTAGGTGAGTTCACAGAGAAAGATTGTGGGAACTACTTCCACTACTCTGAGAATGATGACCCCTTCAATTGGTGTGAGGACTTTCCCCACAAAATCTGGGTAGGAGGTCTGGGTCAACAGTATCGTTACGGTCTGGTGAAAAAGACCGTTGCTTATGTCTGTGTTGATGAAGATGAATTTGGTCTCCCTGTTGTGGAGAAATGGTTTCTTAAAAAGAATGTGGAGTTTGTTGTATGATTAATGAAAATGGTGTCGAAGTAATCCCTACCCATATTGGAGGTGTGTGGAACATTACACATTCCTTTACACAATCCAAGACAGATGTCTCGGAATACTACTACAACCCTGAGTTGGATGTCTTTGGTAACAAGGATGACTGGGTCTGCAAAGACGGTTGGGAACGTATTGTTGTTGACGCATCTCTGCCCGCCCAAGAAGTTGACAAAATCTTTTTTGACTTATTTTCAAAATAACGCTTGCCTTTTGATGCTGTTGTTGTTATAATAAGTGTATGTTAAATAAGAAAGGGAAAAAAATGACTGAGAAAATGATAAACGGGTTGACGGGTACGCATCTTGCGACTGGTATGCCTGTAGTGATTCCGATGAATTACAAAGAGATGCAACTTGCGTTGGATAACACCAACATCAATGCATCATGGGACTTAATGTGTGAGGCCGTTCTTGAGAGAACTGGTACTGAAATCATTGGTCAAATTGAAATTGATTACATCGTTGTTGACGGTGTAAAAAGAACTTTCCACTAGGAGGATTATATGGGAATTCACGTAAACATTTATAAACAGACAAGGGACGAAGATTCGTTCTTTGGGGATAACGACTGCACCAACGGTGGTGAGTCTAGTTATTCGAAGGGTTTCACTGTGGTAAACGCAGAAGGGCCATTTGAACCGTGTGAGGACTATCCTGCCGCAGAACTTGTGATGGCAGAACCTATCGGTGGTAGAAAAATTCTAAGATTGATTCCAGTTTCCAAGAAAGGAAAGTGGACTATGTTCGGTGGGAACTATGCGGGTTGTTCTGACTCAAGGTTCTCAAGACTCTGTGACCAGTTACTTGGTGGTTCGTTCTACGGTGCGGTTGCAGTTCACGATAGAGTGGAAGGTTGAAAATAAAACTTGCCATTTCTTGTACTTGTTGTTATAATAAGTACTTAATAAATAAATAATTGAAAGGAAAATATATTATGATTAGTAAAACACTAAAACAGGAACTCCTCTCCCTGAACTCTATATCAGAGTTGAATGAGGTCTTTGCATTCGCAAAGGAAGTAATCTCAACAAAAGCTAAAGCATCGATTGAAGTCGGTTCTAAAGTTTACGTTGTACAAAAGACCAAGAAGACTCTTGGTGAAGTGGTCAAAGTAAATATCAAGAAGGCGGTTGTTATGTTGCCTGAAGGTAGATACAGTGTTCCATTAACAATGTTGGAGGTGGCGTAATGAGTCATGAAGTAGAAATGGTAGATGGTGTTGCACAGATGGCCTATGCGGGTGATACCCCTTGGCACGGTCTGGGAACCAAAGTTGCGGCGGATTTATCCCCACAACAAATCATGCAACAAGCAGGACTAGATTGGACTGTTGAAAAAGAAACTATGACCACTGCAAGTGGTGTAGAAATCGAAGGCAAAAAAGCACTGGTAAGGTCTGCGGATAATAAGGTGTTGGATGTCGTTGGTGATAACTGGAATCCAGTACAGAATAGTGAAGCGTTTGAATTCTTCTCTGAGTACTGTCTTGCGGGTGACATGGAAATGCACACTGCGGGTTCTCTGAAGGGCGGACAAATGGTTTGGGCACTTGCGAAGATTAAGGAATCATTTGATATCCTTGGTGGTGACCAAGTAGATTCTTACTTGTTGTTCTCAAACCCACACAAATATGGTAAGGCAATCGATGTTAGGTTTACACCTATCAGAGTAGTCTGCAACAATACACTATCCATGTCTTTGGGTCAGAACGTTGCAAACTCCGTGTCACTTAACCATAGAACTGCGTTTAACCCTGATATGGTTAAAGAGCAAATGGGTATTGCCCACGAGAAGTTTGCGAAGTACAAAGAAACTTGTGAGTTCCTTGCTTCCAAACAGTTCACAATGGATTCATTGATTCAGTACTACAACGAAGTCTTCCCTAGAACCTATCAAGGTAAGAAGGAAGTATCCGTTAAAGGTTATGATGACCTGACCAACAATGCACAGAAAGCGTTTTCATTCTTGGAAACACAACCTGGCGCTGAGTTCGGTGCGGGTTCATGGTGGCAAGCACTTAACAGTGTAACCTACCTGACTGACCACAAGATGGGTAGAGAGACTGATTCAAGATTGTCTTCTGCTTGGTTTGGTGCGAATCAGACTAGGAAGGTGAAAGCGGTTGAGAAAGCTGTAGAGTTTGCTCTAAGTTAATCGACTGATATATAATCGGGTAGGGGTAAAACCCTACCCATTTTTTTATAGGAAATAATAATGAAATTTGATTTAAATGATGTTGTTGCAGTAATGTGTAATAGCGGTGAATATGTAGGTAAGTTTGCCAGTGACAATGCAGATTCAGTAACAATCACTGACCCTCGCATGGTAGTAAGTACCCAAGAAGGTTTGGGATTTGCACATGGTATTTGTGTGACTGGTGAAGCAGATGTGGCTACAGTAGATATCATGAAGTCTAGTATGTGTTTTGTGACTAAAGTCAATGATGACTTACGTAAAGCATATATCAAGAACACCAGCGGTATTATTGTGTAATGAAGAAACGTAGAATATTTGTTGTAGACTTTGGTCTATGCAATTTTCACAATCTACGTATACTAGCAGAAGCTGGTCATAAAGTCTTTGTGACCAACACGGTTCCAAAACATACCCATCGAGCACCGATTACTTACTACGAATCTTTGGGGATAACACTCATTCGGGACAAGGATGTCACCGAACGAGACTCAGTTCAAAAACAGTTCTGTATCGACAACGAGATTGATACCGTAATAAACTCATGGCCAATGTACAGGGTTCAACCTTGGATGTTGGAATATGATTATATCGGACTCACCAGAGAGGCGGGATGGTTAGAATGTCGCAAGTGGTGGACAAGGACTAAACTCGAAAAACTAGGAATCAGACTTCCCAAGTTACTGGATGAAGTGACTGTCCCTTGTGTTGTCAAACCAATACAGACATCTGGAAATAACGATAGTGCGGCAATCGTTCTCAAGGAAAACCATGTGAAGTGGGTGAGAAAGGTATTGGACGTAGACCCAGCCTTTGAGTATTACATTGAAGAGTATATTTCTGATGCTATCGAGACCAATGTAGAGTTTGTTGTCTCTGGTGGCAAATGGTCTATCTACCATCATCAACAGGTGTTAGGTGAGGATACTGCAAAGGTAGCTGGTGGATTTACCCATTGGACTCGTTTTGCGGGATACAATAGATTGTCAGATGACAACCGAGAACTTGCACTGGAGAATGCGAAGACCATTCTTGACTGGGTCGCAACTCTGGGTGGTGATTATCTGGGACAGATTACTGGACTCGTTAAGGATGGGAAGTGGTACTTCTGTGAGATAAACGCTCGCCCCGAACAATCTAATAGTCTACCCTACTTCATTACTGGGGACGAATGGTTGGAAGCCATGCATGGGAAACCTGAGATAATTGGGGACTCATACGGTGAGGTTCAGAAGGTGGTACTACAACCTACCTCTCCAGATGTCCCATATCCATTCCATCTCCACGAGAAATATGGGGTCAATATACCCTGTGGTCTGGACATTATTTCAGGCAAACATCGACTATCACGTCAATTTAGGAGTAGGTCACCAGACAAATGTATCGGAATTCTGGTGGTTGACAGGGAAATACCCCAAGAATTCATTGACGAAGTGAAAAAAGATGGAAAATATTTCGTAAGTCATTGTTTTATATAGGAATCTTATTTTCGAAATAAGTTGACAATAGTTGCCTCAGCTGGTACAATGTATATGTAAAGTCGAGTTGAGAGAGAAAATTATGCATTATGTGTCTGAACGATTTGTCGGTGTTGTCGGTGGTAACAAATACCAGCGAGAAATAGTCGAGAAAGTTGCAGAGTATGCCCTCAATAGAATGATGCCTCGAATGAAACGTCTTGAAGTCTTGATTACCCTGAAGGGTCTCAAGTCTGAGGGTGTCGAAGGCTGGTGTATGGAAGTGAACAACCGATTGTTTGATGTCGAGATAGAACGTACCCTGAGTATCAAAGAGATGATTACTTGTGTGTGTCACGAACTAGTTCACGTCAAACAGTATGCTCGTAGAGAGATGGTTGACTACTATGATGCAAAGAAAATGAGTCGCAAGATTCGTTGGAAAAAATGTGTCTATGGTTACGGTACTGCATACGCTCGTATGCCTTGGGAGAAGGAAGCGTTCCGACTCCAAGAAGTACTCGCTAACGAAATCTGGGAAAAGGGGATTATATAATGGAACAGTTGAAGATGCGTTACCAAACCTACTTGTTGAAACACGAAGCGAAACAAAACAAGGGTGCGAAGTATTCTCGTGATACCGAGAAGACCAAGACCTATCGTGCGGAATGGTCATTCCAATCTCGTGCGGAGATTCCTGAGTTCAAAGACCTCAAAGAGGCGCAACGATTCGCCAAACGTATTTACAAATCTAAGACGTGGTCGAAGTTGTGGAAACAGTCTGTCGAGAATGACGTGGGTCGAATCTTCAATGCGACTCCCCGTGTAGTCGGTATGTCTCGCCGTAGTAAGACCATGTCGGGTTACACCGATGGTAACACTGTGACTTTGTGTCCTATTACTGGGATGAATAAGTATGTACTGTTACATGAACTTGCACACTGTCTCGGACATATGCATCACGGACGTTCATTCCGTCAATGCGTCCTGAGTCTGGTTGGTACATTCATGGGTGCGAAAGAGAAGAAGATTCTCAAAGAAGAATTTAAAAAAGGAAAACTGGCCTGCGGTGAACCTCGTAAACCAATGAGTTACGAGAACTGGGTTGCGTCAGTAAGACGAATGGAGAAAATGCGTGGTGAGTAAAGCAAAGAAACAAGCAGATAAGATTGATGCGATGATGAAGGAGTCTGTTCAACTTTCAGAAGAATTAAGTAAAGCAGATGAAAAACTACCATCTATCGAAGAGATTGCAAACAGTAATCGATGGTTCAAATCTGCAACACCAAAACAAACACTAGACTGGTATGTCAAATGGGTTGCATCTTCGATGTTACTCATGGGCATGTCAATGCGTGGTATCGAAGGATTGCAGTTATATGACTTGACAATTAGTATCGGAGGTGTTATACTCTGGCTATGGGTTTCGATATTGTGGAAAGACCGTGCATTGATTGTCGTTAATTCAGTTGGTCTATTACTACTTACACGAAACTTAATAACTATGTTAAACGGATAAATTATGAATTTTATACACGAACAAATTGAACTGACTGAAATGGATGCGGTCACTACCGAAACTGGGCGTCAGTACAAGACTCCAGACGGAATCAACCTACCATCTATTACTACAGTACTGTCAATATTGTCTCGTGATTCTATTGCGAAGTGGCGTAAACGTGTGGGTGAGGCAGAGGCAAACCGTGTCTCTACTCGTGCATCTGGACGTGGTACACGTGTTCACGAAATCTGTGAGAAGTATGTAGACAATGACCCAAACTATAGAGAAGGTTATACACCTGATATCATTGAGTCATTCATGCAATTGCAACCTATCCTAGATGAACGTCTAACTAAGGTCTATGCACAAGAAGCGCCTCTCTACTCTACCCATCTGGGTGTTGCGGGTCGTGTTGACTGTGTAGGTATCTTTGATGGTAAACTATCCATCATCGATTACAAGACATCTATGAAACCTAAGAAACTAGAATGGGTTAAAAACTACTTCATGCAAGAAGCTGGTTATGCTGTAATGTGGGAAGAACGTACAGGTATGCCGATTACTCAATTGGTTACCATCATCTCGGTTGATAATAATGAACCTCAAGTGTTCATTGAACACCGTGATAACTGGATAAACACATTAAAAAATACTATTAAACAGTATAATGAGGAAAATTCCACTTCCGTTTTATTATAAATAGATGTATAATTGTTGTTTATAACGTATGGGAATAATAAATGAAACGGTTTTCACAATTCCTTGGAGAGGCATATTCTTTCTTCCCCAAGACTGAGGATGAAATTTCAAAGACGCTTGCGGATTGGCCACACGATAGTGTTGCCGATGTACTCGCACTTTTCACATATCTGTCGAACAAAGGTATCGAAACACCTATCAACATCGACATGAAGAAACAGAAAGATATCAACGTTGCTCGTACATTCAAGGCAGTAGAAGATATTGCAGACATCAAACGTAACGCTGGATTGAAAACTGTACGTATCAAGTATGGTAATGGTTCTAGTGGTAATCGTGGTGTGAATAATAGAGGTAATCTGTTTGAGACTGCGTTTGCGAAAGACCTAAATG
>Ga0209092_10000613_pt1 | contig 35575 bp, 19 predicted proteins | sample FraStrMetagenome_FD_187446 | JGI IMG/M metagenome (GOLD analysis project Ga0209092, IMG submission 187446) | Marine eukaryotic phytoplankton communities from Arctic Ocean - Fram Strait ARC3M Metagenome (SPAdes) (version 2) | ecosystem: Environmental > Aquatic > Marine > Oceanic | place: Fram...
ATCAACAATCTAGAATAATACCAAGACAATTGACAATACACTTCAATCATACATTTTCTGATTCGACATGTAATATATATTGATGGGAGAATGTAGTTTTTTCCCATATCAAGTCCCCATCAACACCGTTAGCCAATAGTCCATATCCTTGTAATTACCTATTTTCCAAATCCTGTACATCAACAATCTAGAATAATACCAAGACAATTGACAATACACTTCAATCATACATTTTCTGATTCAACATGTAATATATATTGATGGGAGAATGTGAATAATTATAAATGAATACCATGTTATACTGATAAATATCTCTGTAATTACCTATTTTATTTTCAAATGAATACATCAACAATCTAGAATAATACCAAGACAATTGACAATACACTTCAATCATACATTTTCTGATTCAACATGTAATATATATTGATGGGAGAATGTAGTTTTTTCCCATATCAAGTCCCCATCAACACCGTTAGCCAATAGTCCATATCCTTGTAATTACCTATTTTCCAAATCCTGTACATCAACAATCTAGAATAATACCAAGACAATTGACAATACACTTCAATCATACATTTTCTGATTCGACATGTAATATATATTGATGGGAGAATGTAGTTTTTTCCCATATCAAGTCCCCATCAACACCTTTAGCCAATAGTCCATATCCCTGTAATTACCTATTTTCCAAATCCTGTACATCAACAATCTAGAATAATACCAAGACAATTGACAATACACTTCAATCATACATTTTCTGATTCGACATGTAATATATATTGATGGGAGAATGTAGTTTTTTCCCATATCAAGTCCCCATCAACACCTTTAGCCAATAGTCCATATGTTCATCTGTATTTTATCAAATGATAGGTTTTCTATGTTCTTTTTTCCCCTTTCTTGTTATGCTTTAGTTTAGTTTTTATGTTTTTCTAAATATGTTTGACAGATTTTTGTCTTTCTGCTTTACATTTTTTGTTTGATATTTGTTATTGTTATTATAAAACACTTCTTTCTTCATTTATAAGGAAAGATAGTTATTGACAATAGAAAAATTATTGCATAAATATCATCATAAGGTAGTATGATGATTGTATTGATTACATTCTTTCATACTTTATGTTTCATTATCATTTTTGAAAATTTAAAATTTCTGTTTCAATAAATATATTTAAATAATAACAAGAGTTGTAGGACAAAGTCAATCTTGATGGGAATTGATCCTTTGACCACACACAGCAAAACTTTTCCATGCACCAAATTCAAATTCTAAGACATGCATTTATTCCGCTTCATTCCTACATACGTACATTTATTCAAATGATGTAATGGAACCATTTTTATTTTTGCAGTGCAAAACGTTAGATAATATGCTTTCGCTTAGTTAAACATGATACATAGAACGGAATTTTAAGCATTTACTTAAGTAATTAGGATCCACATACGTACTTAGGAACTTCGAGATAATTGCATTTTGAAGATATTTTTTACAAGCGAGATTTCTGCATTTCGGATGACTAAACTTACAAGAATTTCATCAAAAAAATCGGTGCAAGTATGATGCTAGCTACGGTAAGCAGAATACAAGTTAGTTTAAAAATAAACATAACATCCGCAAATATCTAATTATTTCTTATTAATGTTAGATTTACCTAAGTACTTCTTACCTGACATAAGCAATATCAGAAGACCGAGCCCTACGACGGGAATCAGTAATGATTCATGATATAAAAATGGTATTGGTTTGGTTCAAGTAAGTAATTTTTGCAAATGTTAACTCGGGTGCTTCATCGTAACCCATACTTAAACTAGTTAAGGATAATGCAATGTAGTGAAGACTTTTTCTTTTAAATGTACATTTTATCTAGAGACAATTTCTTGTCAGGATTCTCTGGTTATGATAATTTAATATTTTCTTGATATTATATAACGATGGTACGGTATACTTAGAAGATTATTACAACTGTATATAGTTGCGGATGTTAGATGCAATAGTATTCTTGAGTTCAACTTTAACGCAGAAATAAATTGGTATTGGCTTCTCATTTCTATAATAAAATAAACTTATTCCCAGGTTTCTAAATTTAAAGTTTTCTACATCATTTTTGGTATATTGGTTCGTAGAAAAACCAGCGAGCATAAGCACAAAAGTGTGAACTTTAACGCAAAAATACCTGGACTGTTTCTTTGCGAAAAACAAACAAACATATGTGATATTTTCCACGTAATCGGCAGGAATATGAGCCTGTACAAATATTGGTATGATTTGTGTAGCCGATCTCGTAATTTGTTTCCATCTAAAGAATCACAAAGAGTAAAAATGTCTATTCCCACAGGACCTAGTTCTCCAACTTTATCCCCAACACAAGTTTTTCAACAAATTAGTGCTGATTTTTATCTTGAAAGAAACTTAAGAACATGGGCCGGATGTTTAGCACATGGTAACTACTTCGGGTACGAGCTCGCTTCCATTAGCGATTCTGATGAAGCCCTCGGCATCACAAGTTTACTTGGCAATGGTAATCCACAAGACACAAACACAACAGCTCTTTCACCAGAACTCTGGACAGGCGGATTCTTACCTCCTTTAGAAAATTCATGGGCTTGGACAGACGGGTATTTTTTCAATACATCTCTATGGGCCCCGACTGAACCGAACTCTGATGGTACATGCGTCTTTCTCAACAACGCAGGACAGCTCGAAGACGAGAATTGCAAAGAGAAACGCTTTTGTCTTTACAGGGGAAAGTATACGTATTCCCCTTCCACAAGTACAGTACCTTCAGTTTCACCATCAACAACTATATCGCCTACAACAACTTTTAAGCCTACCGAAACATTCAAACCTTCTAATATGCCTAGCTTCACTGCTTCGCCGACTACTACCTTTAGACCAACTACAGGATGGAATATTGGTGTCACACAAACTGATTTTGATGTTGGGGCGAACTCTAATCCACAAATGATATTTACTCATAAAATAGGCAAAGATGCTGTTCATATCAGAAACAAGGTTCTTAGCTGGTCATGCTTTAGTGAAGCAGAGGACAATGTCGTTCTCTTGGACGCGTCTACAATCTTGCAGAGTGGAAACACAAAACTAGCACGATACATTGTCGAATTAGATCGAACAAAGCCAAATAGTGCTGACACATTTTACCAAGGGACAGGAATTACAGATCTTGTTTATTTCGAGTTCTGCACGAAAATAGAACTTCTAGATGCCGACTATGTATCACTTGCTTCAGCCTGTCAAAGATTTTTCCTGTAAGTTATCTTTCAATGCTAACGAAGATTCCCTTTTTCTTCTCATGATTTTCTTGTCTTTTCTCATTTCTTGCTTTTATTCGTAGAACAATATCCCGAAACGCTGGATTTAGTACATTAAGTCTCAATGTGGATCAAGAAACGCCTGATGGCTTTATTGCACTACCAGTGGATACATTCAATTTTGGTGACATTGAGTTCTTCAGTATCATTATTTGTCAATGTCAAAGTGATTTCACTTGTTCGTCCAGTACTGTTGAACAAGATACTAAAGTCGGTATTTGCCTTAAAACCTCGGCAACAGTTGTCGAAATCAACTATTTTGATCTTTTTGTAGCGGGCGATGGAGCAACAGGTTTTGGCTATCAACCTGTGATAGTTGAAAATGAAGTTTCTGAAGGATTGTTCGGTACTACCATTGAAACACAGGGCAGGATCACCAAAATCAACTTCCCACTAGTCACTGGCTTCTTTGATGATGGTGCTGACTCTATCGTCATCTCCGGAAACGCAGAATTGCGATTCGTAAACAGCTCCAATGACAGGAGGCTTATGATAGCTTTCGATACTAACTCAACAGAGCAGACGGCCGACAAGGCATTCGAGCTGCGCTTAGATATTGGACCTCCAAAAGCTGGCTGTTTTTACATCCTCATGACCAAGTTAAAGAATCTATTTTGATTATATTTTGGGCAATTCAAAAATTGATTTCAGGGAATCTGCTTGAGTTATCTTGGCACCATAAAAGCTAATTAAATTACTCATAGAATAACTTCCATGAAGGAGTACCCACTATTATTTATTGTTATGTTTTAATTAGACTGAATGTGTTATCAGATCAGAGATCTCAATAACAAAACAATATGGAATGACCAGCATTTAGGATAAGATAATAGACAAGTTCTTTCTCAAATCATGAGCATTGCGATATAAGATAGAGTATTTCCTTTACAATTATCATTCCCCTCTAGTAGTTTGAAGAGGATTTCGCAACAGAAAAGGTGTTAGCATAAGAAATAGACCATGAATTATGCTCTTGAATGTTGTTCGTGATCTTTTTGTATAGCTTGAACGTAAAAATGACTTTTGAATTATATATTTAACACCAAAAGGTATATCGACATTTGGAAATAAATGAAGTGGATGTTTAGGTTTGTCCTTTGAAAGGGTATTTTTTATATAAGATATTTTGTATGACCATGAATTAGAAAGCTTGATAAAATGAGTCAACCTTGGATTCTTTGCTGGTCGATGTAAAATCATTCGATAAACATAATACTATCTAACAACAAAAATAATGAGAAAACCCCTGAAGCCATATTTTATTAGATATCAGTCGGAAAATAACAAATGGTGCCAATGAAAGCAAGAGAGAAATTAGGAAAGCATCTTCCTATACTGAAACGAAAGTCATGATTCTTTCTAGATTCTCTAGTACCGATGGAAAAACAACGTGAAATCTGTTCATTGAATTACAATTGATTTGTCCTTTTTTCATTATATAGATACTGTATAGATGCATTCCAAATTCAATACTTTCTATACGTTGGGATGAGTTTTGCATTCTTCCATACTGCCTTACAAGATATGTAAACTCAGTAGAAGTAAGGATTAGAGACAAATCTCATGTTGGTTCATAATAAAGGCCACGTACATGATCCATGATGGTTGTGAAATCATTTCCTCTCTGATACAAATTGTTACGACCTGGACAAACGACTACTCCTCAAGGGAGATGAAAGTGATTTTTCTTCAATCTAAACATACATAATAGGAAGATGTGAGTTCGTTGTTTACAAAGAAGAGACCATATCTGTACTTTCTCCAATAATATAACTAACAAAATAAGCACGTACCAATAAATCTTTGATGTTTTTAAGGCCTTTGTGAGGACAATGATCCAAACATGACCGTACTACTCTTCTTAAAGTCTCTAAATCCTTCTTGTCTGGAGATGCAAAAGCTGCTACGACATGCCTATCCAATTCACTCCATTTTTCCAATTTAAAATTGTAACTAAATAGATTGTGAGCCATCACTTGAAATAAAAGATACAAATCAAATGGAAAGAGTGGACTTACAAGACGGGACCGTGTTTTTCATAGACTTTAGCCTTATTGGAGGTTAATTTATACCCCCGAATATGGGGTTTTTGAATCTCTTGTAAGAACTCAAATTTAACTTTTAGTAATCCTTCCCGTTGTTTGGGTGTCAGTTTGGTATCAATCAACCAGGCATTCGCATCTTCCTCTATTCATGCAATGCGTAATGAGGATGACAACCAACGTAATAGAATGCAATGCAATGCAATGAGATGGAAAATAAAAGTGTCTACATACAGCAAGATGTATGATAACTCACCACATTTGAAAAGGTAGAGAGATGAACGGCCATAATGGAGCCAGACGCTACGCTGCCATTTACGTAACAAAAGTGATCTCCAAGTAGTTCTTGTATAAATAATCCCTGTATTTCTGACGAAGCGTGCATCGGGTAAATTTGGACTTTGAGTTCCGACTGTTACGGCATCTTTATCTTCCACTAACACACTTTGAGAATCCATTTCTTCAATTGTTTGTTTACTCGAATCTTCTCCTCCAGTACTATAGTGATCCATCGATTCCGACAAAAGAAAGGGATCAAGTGCTGGATCTAATTCAGGATCCCATTCCATTGGAAGTCCGTCTAGTGTTTCCTTTTCGATAATTTGAGAAGCATCATGGTGAATTCGGGGTGTTTCAAGTGGCAACGATGGGAGTGCAGGGGCATCAGAAGTCCACAAATGATCATATTGATCTTCGTAAGAGGCGCTCATGGGAGATGCAGGGACGGTATCGTGTGTAGGTACAACTAGGTCCTGGATATCACTTTCAAAGGAATCGGTTGCTTGAATACCAGCAGTGATGGGTGTAGCAATGCTTTCAGGGGGTGGATCAGAAGACGAATTGTGAAAGGAATGGTCGGCGGAAGAAGGTTGAGTGACGTTACTCATGGGAAATGTTTTTTCTGAAAAGACGGCAATGCTGTCTTCATCTGGGATACTACTACTACTAAGTGGAGAGCCTGGAAAGGGAGAACTGGGACGTTTCGGTGGATTGGAGATGTCATTAATATCAGAAGTACTACTGCGACGAGATGATAAGCTAATAGGTGTGGGTTTGGTTTCCAATGCAAATGGATCAGATTTGCTTCGTCGAAGTGGAACTAATCTTTGTTGTATATTGGACTGGTCTTTCATTTCCCACACGTCTTCTTCTTCTTCTGTCAGGGTGCTCAAATCCGGAATCAAAAACTGAGGAGGAGATAGAGTGTGTGTGTGTCCATCTATACCTGCTGTAATATTAATATTCTTATTATTATTGTTATCTGAGATGTCGTTACTGAATCGTTTCGAGGGAGAAAAGGTTGGTAAACGTAATTGGGAAATATCATCATCTTGACTAAAAGAGGGTTCAATAGTCGCCATCTCATTGTTTGATGTAAATATATCCTGTGATATTTCAGGTGTACTTGCATTTTGCTCGTTTTCTCTAGACAATACTTTCGACGACAGCGCAAACTTGGAATCTAAATCTTTAACCAAATGCTCCGTATCATCACCTTCTTCGAAACTTTCTTCTTCTGAAGGAATCGTCAAAGTCTCTTCATCATCCTCCAACATTATCCCCATTTGAGATTCTCGTATCGATTCTAAACTGACCAACGGTGCGGATGTAGATATGGATGTTAATCGAGGTGCCATTTCCCCCAATTCATTTCGTATCCCTTCGTCTTTGATGGAGACTTTCGCAAATCCTTCCAAAGGTGCTAAATCGTCGATTTCTTCTCTGTGATGATGATTATTTTGTTGTTGCTGTTGTTGCTTTTGTTGCTTTTGTTGATGTTGTTGATGTTGATGTTGATGTTGCTGTTGTTGCTGTTGTTGCTGTTGTTGCTGTTGCTGTTGCTGCTGTTGTAACTGTGATGAAGATTGTTGGGCCAATGATGTATGTTCAGGGGATGGAGATGTGTTGAAACTGTCATTATCTTCTTCATCATCTTTGAACGAATTATTTTTTGATATTTCATCATTCGTTGACATTGTATCATTTATTTCCTGTGTGTCACTCATATCTCAAGGTGATATTGATGAAATGAAGAAAGTAATCGTATGGATTGCCAGAAACAACAATTTCAATTTCAATTAATAATAATAATAATAACAATAATAACAATAATAATAAGAATAACAATTGGAATATCACTTTTTTAGCACAAATAAATATGCGAGTCTGTCACATTTTTTGTGGCATCTTTATTGAAACTCTTTTCACATGTAATTATTTCCATGTCAAAATTATATGCTTTCTTTACTTAGGAAGCACATGATGTTTACATTCGTATCTAATAACAAAATATTTAAGGAACCATTTTGAGGACTAAAATTCCATTATTAGAAAAAGTATCTAAGTGGATTATTCACATCCACCAAATTGTTAAGATGCCATTCTCTATTTGAATATATTTGAAAAAGGAGACCGAAAATCGGCGCGGAGTTTGAATATCAATATTATTACAACATTCATTGCCTTCATTTCATTCAAGCGTTTTCTATTAATTAGTTATCTTTTCGGTGGAAACAAACCTTTGATTTGTGTCAACATGTCTAAACCACCCCCCACCAAATTTGTCAATGATAATCATTCCACCAACACCATACATTCGTTTCCCTCCAAACCAATAACACTCTCCGACATTCAGGCTACTAATCGAAAACGATGGGAAACCCTCACTAATCTTCATGAACAGCTCTCCCAACTCTCGAAAAACACCCACCCAAATATTAAATCATTTTCCACTGTAGCCTCTCAAGAAAAATCATATGTTGCAGCCGAACGGGATCTTCTCTCTCGCCCTACATGTACAAACACACGTGAATACAATTCTATTTACGAAGGAATATTAGACAAACAACACCGCTCGCTTCAACATTTTGGAAATGAATTATCCTCCACTTATACTGGATTAAAACAAATGAATGCTGTTTTACAAGAAAGATTCACAGAATTTCAACCCATTGCTCCTATACCCCACCTCCAACAAGATTCTACTTCCATGAAAGAAATCATGAATCATCATTTGGTGTTATATCAGGCCCTTCGTTCGTTACTTGTACAACAACAGTCAGATGAAGAAAATTCTTCCCATAAATGCCTTCAAGACGAGACTCAACAGGAAATACAACAGGTGAAAGAGCAATCTATGAAAAAGAAGAGTCTAGAAGCAGAGATTCAACAAGATACCCATTATCAAGAATGGATACAGCAAGAACTCTCCTATCTTGCCAAAATTATTGAATCTCAACAACCAAAACGCCCCTCTTCCCCCATAATATTCACAGGTCCCCTCACAAAGAAAGCCAAAATGATTGAACCCTCCCTTGTATCCATAGATGACAGTAGCACTACTACAACCTCCTCTTCCTCTGACCCCATACCCTGGAATATTCCTCAAATATTGAATAGCTTGATATATAAACAATTATCGTCTCCTATGGATTCCTACATGGAATTTCATCCTGATCGAATCTCTAAACCCATGATCGATTTTTTGGTCGCAAGTGAGATTGTAGAATATCATCCACAACATCCTAAATTATTTCGTTTAAAAAAGTTACAATCATAATGATACTAAAAATGTTGTAAATGTCAAGCAAAGACCTTGTTTTGTTTGTGGATATGGTTACAATTACAATTTATTAGAATAGGCGACAAATAGCTTACTAAACATTACGAAAATTAATGAGTACAAATGGATCTATTTACACGACATTTTTCCAAAGGTAGACACAAGATCGCCCTTTATTCCACAGGACAAATAATCATAACGATCTTTCTTTTCTTGTACCTGACCATAAAAACGTCAAATGAATATGTATAAGAGTCTAGAATAAAAATGAAACATGACATCTTGAAAAAGATTCCATGACTGGTCTACTCACGAGAAGATCCTGGATGGATTTTAATCCCTTATGTGGACATTGATCCAAGCAGGACACCAAGGCAGAACGAAAGTTTTCCAATTCTTCCTCATTTGGAGAGGCAAATGCCCCAGCGAGATGCATATCCAACTCCGTCCATTTTTCTAATTTAAAGTTGTACCTTGCATTCATGGAGAAAATGAAAAAGTCATCATGTGAGAACCCAAATTCTCTTAAAGCGTAAAAACTAACATTCAAACAATGCCTACTTACATCTTAGGTTCGTCTTTGTGATACATCTTAAACTTGACGGGTGTTAATTTATATCCCCGCACTTGGGATTTTTGAATTTCTCGTAAGAAATCAAACTTGACTTTGACCAATGCATCCCTTTCTTTCATGGAAAGAGATTGGTCTGATAACCAGGAACCCATATCCTTTGAGCATCGAAAAATATAAAGAGACGCTTCTCCATATAGCATCCATACACTTCTATTCCATTTTTTTGTCAGGAGTGATTTCCAGCTTGTTCGTGTATAAATCTTTCCTGTATCTTCGACTAGATTTACGTCTGGTAAGAAACTAGCGTTAGTGTCAGAGTCTGTGGACTCGGTTATGGAAGTTTCACACGTGATACATCGATTCACTTTAGAAGGAGAAGAAGGAGCTTTATGATGAATTTCTGACTCCCATCCTGGAGGTTTGTCAAACATGGCCTCAACCTCTATTTCATCATAGCCTTTGTGATGAATTTGAATTGGACTTCCCGTATCACTTTTTTCTTGCATAAAATTATTCTCTCTTTGTTCAGGATCAGCGACCAGTGGTGAGGATTCTTCCACAACACTTTGAGCTAGCATAGTTTGTACAACATCATCATAGGACTCCATACTCACGGAGCGCTTAATATCAAATACGTTATATTCGGAATTGGAAGAATGCGAATCAGATATAATAACAAGCTCACTCTTCTCGGACAAGGGTTTCTGAAACTTGTTAGTAGAACTTGATTGCTCATCGAAATCTTCAACACAGCTATTCGTTGCACTACTTCTTTCTACAAGTAAATTTTCAGAAATCTTCTGCCTTTGTTCAACCGATAAAGATAAATGTGTCGTTTCTTCCGAAGTATGTGACAGCTGTTGATTATAATTCTCGTCGTCGAAAATTAAATCGAAAACTTCCTTCTTCTGCAAAGGACTCTCAAAATGTTCTTGCATGCCTTCATCTATGAAATCATCACTAATATCTATATCATCTGCGTCAAATAAACTTTTATCTTTGATGAGATTCTTCCTTACTGGTTGATGCTTTGTGGAGAAATCGTTGCTTGTCTCAATGTTGATTATTTCATTTTGAATCAATATGGAGTGGTCATGATCAAGAAGTTGTTCATTCGCTTTCTGTGATACAAACGAATTCAGAACACTTTCCGTTAAATTCCTATATGTGTTGCTATCATTGTTCTCTTCAGCGCATAACTTAGTATTATTTTCATCAGCTTCTTCAGGAAGATTTGGTTCGTCCAAATCCTTTGAAAGTGTGTTAACCTCTTTTTTTGTCAAATGTTCTTCTTCTTTATTCTCAACCATGTATTCTAAAGATTCGGTATTGTTCGATTCCAAGGGTATGATAGCATCGGGTTCTTCTAAATTGTCATTATAGCGATGTTCTTCTAGCTTTTCAAAGTTTGAATGATCTTCTATGGGATCGTCCGAATCCTTCTTTTGTAAGGATTTTTCCATACATTCAATATTACTTGAGTCTTCGTTTGAATCACTTAGAGCTGGCACTTCCAAACATATTTGATCGGCTGTGTCCCATATTTCAGGAGCGTCATGTTCGCTTCCAAATTTCTGACTGTCCTCCTGATGACTGCTTTCACTTCTGAGTTCCGTGATTGATAATGCATCCGAATCTAAATTATATTCATCACTCTTGGAGCTATCACAGTCAAATTCTTTTTTGTCTTCCCGATCCATTCTATATAGGCTCAATTCCTCTTCATCTTGAGAAGGTGTCATGATCTCACCATAAACAAAATTAATCGTTAAAGGTTGGGCAGATTTATTATTGCTTGACTTCATCTTTTCTTGAATGTCGTCTATGTGTTCAATATGTGCATATCCTATTTCTTCCTTTTCCTCGGCATTTAAAGCAGTTTCTTCTTTCTGATCAATGTGGTCAAATGATTTGGTGTCTGTGACAGAATTGCTACAAAGACTCTTTTCTTTGTTTGAGACATCTAGTTCGACATTCATAGATTGTCCCGAATCATTAATTATTGTGGGATCCTTTTCTTTTGCACTTTCTTGGTCAGTCATATAATTTTCTTCTTCGTTTTCCATTTCAACTTGACTTTGAAAAGAGGACTCCTGTTTTTGAACCAAGTGCTCATTTTCTAGTGATACTGAGAGTGCTCGTTCATGAGTGCTTATTTCATGCTCATCATGAACACTTTCATCATCAATTTTTGATTCAGAAATCCTTTCGTTATTTTGCTTCCCTCCCGCGAATGGGATAGGTTCTAACTCGATGTTAAAATTCAATGAATCCTCGGCAAAAGTCTTAGATGAAGCATCAGATTCATCATCTGAGTTTTTAGCTTCATTCTGGAAACAATTACGATTTTTGAAGTACGTTGCCACATCGGGTGGTAAAATTCCCTTGGGTGTGAGTGTCTTTGCAGCTTCATCCCACTGATTCCTCCGTGCTCGAAACCCGTCCCGGATTGATTGCGAATCTATGACCTTAAATGCAAAGGGTGAAGTTTTCTCTTCAGGCATAGACTCAAACATATCACTTTGTTCGCTGAAAGAAATTTCATCATGATCCTCTGAGGGTTCAAATGTGTTAATCTGGTCGACATTTGATTCAATCTTTTCTTCTTCCATGGTTGCAGTTTTGGAATCTGTGAAAACTAAAAATGAAAATTTTACTGAAACTGAAACTGAAACTAGGATGGTTTTACAGTAACCGATCTATTTGAATTGAAGATGAAACGATATTGATTTGATTGTGTCGCTCTTTCAAACAGAATATCTGTCAATTGCAATCATATCCCTCAAAAGTTGCAATGCCAAAACTCAATTTGAAAATGTGAATGAAAGGAACATTTATTTTCCAGCACTAGTTGGTTTACGTAGAAAGTTCTTACCCTTGATTGAAGCAGCTAAATAGGTAGGATCACATTTACTAGATTCTAATTACGTAACTTTAATTCGCAAATGAATTTTATTTTAACTAGATGACAATCATGAGTTAGTCTGTTGTTAGATCCGATTTAAAGTTATAAGTAAAAAATGATGACGAATTGAATTTTGTGATTCATACGTTAACATTCTAAATATACTTTTTATCATCGATGAAGTTCTTAAATGTTAGGATTTGAATACTTCATTTAGCTGGCTAAGAATTGAAAAATGAATTTACTTAGAAAGTCTGAGGGAGCATGATTTTTGAATGTGGAGACGTTGAGGATATTATTCGGTGAGATACGTAGGTATAGTATAGTACTGTACCGTACGGTAGACCGAACCCGGTAATCATCCATAAATAGAGTCTGTTCTATACAAGAAATGAACATTAAGGTTCTTGGTTCGATTCATGAATAGAGCCTTTTCATCATGAAGTGATCGAATCAAGTTTGCACATTCTGGACAAAGAAATACAAACTACTTGCTTCATAATCTATAAAAATTCAATGATATTGTAACATGTATTTTGAGTACATGAAAATAAGGCACCACATTGCATTTTATCATTCTAAGTAAAAGCATAAGCTTGCTTTTGATAAACCGAATTGTTACTTACTATGATAATTATAATAATTAGTTATAATTGAAATATGATTACATACTACTATAATGGAATTCATATCTGGAAAATCTACCTTACAAAAGAATCAATGAGAAATTCTTGTTATCTCAAAAAGTCAGTCCCGAATATGATATCCTCATGTTGCATAACAAACTTGCACTTAGCCAGAGAGGTGTTATCAAATTGAAGTATGATAATTGTTTTTTGCCATCCTTTCTCACAAGTTAAGGTATCTCTTCGTTCAGTTACAAATTTAACTATGTTGGCAGATTCCCAATTTGTACAGAGATCTGTGTATTTTATGATATTCTTACAAGAAACACTTAAATCCGTTTCTAGAAGAAAAACCCTGCTGATGGGCAAAACTGCTTTTTATTTTTAAGAATGTTGTACCCAGCCAATTGGTTTTGAGGGTAGACGTCATGTTATTATAAAGTAAACTGGATTTAGTTCCATGCAAATTACCACATATGTTGGAGTTTGGGCTACATGTTACAGAACAGCACCGTTAAAACTTATCCATAAACATAAAGTGCCATAAAACAGCTACACTTTTGTCTACTGCACAATCCAAAGTATGTATTAAATCTGATTTATTAGTAAAATGGATTGATGCTTTATTTCCTGTTGTAGTTGTTTGGCCGGGATAATTGTCGTGTCCATATCTCCAATAAAATAAAGGAACAGGACCCTATCACGTACCCTACCGAGTGCCCTAAAAAATATTCTGAATCTTTAAATAAAAATAATGTCAAGTCCTAAGTAATGGGCTAGTGTATACTTAGAACCCCTACTTGTATGTTCTAAGTATCTACACTTAAAATAAAAAATATTTGCAATTGCAATAAAATAAAGGATCATTGCCACACAAGAAATATCAAAATGATTGTTATATCAGGTTGTTACGCACCATACTTGCAGGCTGGGGATGTTGGAATTTTCCTAATTCTGAAGGACAATCTATCTGAAATCATTAATGTATAGAAAGTGTCCGGTGCAGTTGAGTATGATACACGTGCTGGAAATCTGAGAGCGCCGTATCACTAAATTGTTGAAGGTTGATCCAGGAATGCTTGGAGATTGGTATCGCCTGATAACATTAAAAGAAGTGTCGAATCAGCAGATTTTCATGCCTATCCTACCCAATGGTAGGTTGCCAAACATGACGTCTATGGTGAACAATACCTTGAAGCATGGGAAGCTGCAGGGGGCGATGAAGTGAATCAATAAATACTGGAGGTTGGTACCCAGTTATACGATATGACAATTGATGATGAAAACTATCATATAATATAATTTTAAGTAGTAGTTACGAATAAATTAAGGATATTTACCCTAAGGACGTACCGTGTAAATTAAAGTTATAAGCATTTTATGAAGTAACACTACTAAAAATTGCGAATATCTTGATTAGTAGTAGTACCACCTACTCCTACGTATTAGTAGTAATATACGTTAACTTTGATAGTAGTAAGAAATAGTCAACAAAGTCTTCGTACATGTTGGTGACATAATTCAATAAACCCATTAAACAACCTTCTATGCCAGTGATCAAAAACTTCTACTGCTCTCCCACCACATGTTGTCATCTTGTACTTTCCATAATATTTTCTACATGTTTGTTCCTCCTCAAATGATATCACTTGAGTACATACAGAGACGCAGAGCAAGCTAAACATTTTCTGATCTCAATACATTGCTTATTTGTGACATAAATCGTGTTTCGTTTTTTTTAAAACAAAATATGAGTTCACACAAGAGTCTTCAAAAGTTTCTAAAATTTTGACACCTACTACATTGTTTCCAAAAGAGTGAGATGATATGGGTCGGTGGTGCCTTTGTGGATAGAAAATACGGGTATCATAGTTTCATCTTGGAATGCAAGGATGAAGAAGGCTACAGAGCTTTTTCGGCACCGGTCCATTCAGATATAGATGATCAAATTCTTTTCTATACTACAGGATTGCGAAGTGGAAATAGTATGTGATGACGATGAAGCAATGAAGTATAAATGCATGACTCTTTGTACTCACTCAAGCTTAGTGAAACGTTATATCAAATTTAGAGGTCCAGGACTTACTTCGAAACACCCAACTGTAATAAAGTACAGCGAGCCAGCCCACATGTCCTAGGGAAAGGGGGCTAGTAAAACTCTTGGTCCTAGCACAGTCTACTGCCAGAGGAAACACTGTAAACCATATCAGAAACAAACAAACATACGTGTTCTACAAACACATAGACGTAGCGCTGTGGTTCTTCTTTCGGAGGGCCCTGGTAGCGCGTCATAAAATATTAAAAGGTGATTTACCCCCCAAAATGAGCTCACGCAAGAGTAAACCCACAAGGATGAAAGTAGGTACTTTTTGGGTTGTTTATTTTTTAAATGAATTACAAAGTCTTTTCATCTCACTCTCATTTTTTTTAAAAGTTTGTCTAATAAAAATATGCCTTTCATACATCTTTTTGTCCCTAATTTTCTCAAGTACTTGTTACTCTCTCTACTAGAACCCTCTTGACATCATGTTTAGATTGTTCCCGCAAATGCATTGCCTTACTTTCAATCATCTATAGCAAAGTCAGCATTTGTTAAAATCATGTTTTTGCAAAATGATTTCAGGGAAATTGAAGGTGAATTTGGAGGTTTGGGATATATTTAGTTTAACCTGTTCCTGAAACATAATCTACAGACATTCAATATGGTGAACACAAGCCATGTCTTGGTTGTTTATGTGATAATATCAAGTTCAAATGTCTATAATATATTGCTTTTGTTAAGTTTAGCTTCCCTACTGAAATTATTGTCTATGATATAGACACAAGCAGAACTTGCCTTAAATCTAAATAATTGTACATACCAATTCTGTTGGTATATGTTTATGTCAGTATTATTTCATAGTGTTGGAAATAATAGTGATATTCCGAAGCAGACATTGCATACAGGGATGGCCTTTTCTTTTTGCTTTCTTGTGTCATACTCAGTATATCGACACGTGGTGGTATGTTTTTACGTACAATTCAGTCACAACTCGAAGTCCGGAGTTTCGTTGTTGGAACTTTTTTGATTTTTTGGTATGGACAGAGACCCTCCCCTCGCCCATAACCTGTTTGTGTTCGGTCTAATACAGAGAAACGCGGACCATGCAACAAGAAGAATAATATGCAATTGCATGAAAGTGCATTATCTGAAAATATAACATTTAAAAATAAGCATCAACCCAATAAATGTGAAAATGAAAATAGTAGGTACTACAAAACAGTATTTGTACATCCAAGTAAAATGAATCTCCTATTAGCTAAATCAATTTCATGTTTTTTAGATGCTTTGAATGAACAAAAAAATAACAAAGGATATGAATTTGCTAGCAGTGTAGAGCCTTTATTGGTGAGTGAAAGAGACACAATTTAAATGTCTTGGGTTACATTACAACCATTATTTAAAATGGTCGAAATATAGACGAGGTAACTCAATAAAGTGAAAGTGTGCAGATAATCTATGTGATACTTGCAAGAGGAAGAAATTCTTTAAGCGAAGATGCACATCCAATATGACTCTACTAGCAATGTTTTACGATACAAACATTCAATAATGGTGGCGGGGTACGACTAAGAACTTTGGACACTTTTCTACAACAACTGAAATTAATAAATGCAGATGAGAATTTTATATTATGATTTTCAATGTAAGTTAGGATGTATCTGCTTCAAAATCCTGCCAATTAGAAACGCTTTTTTGATATCTTGTAGAGAACGTGGAAATTACAATAAGGAACTTCTAAAAAAAGATTGCCAAGAAACAAATGAGGTCTGAAGGAGTTTCACATGTGGAATACAATGTGTCAGACTTTGATAGCAAAATCAGCATAGGAATGATAGAATCAGTATAGAGAAACAAATCAAAAGCATATTAAGGACAGCCACAAACTGAATCTTGGATGCTTTTACTCGAGTAGTGAAAATTTGTTGCGGAAACTCCAGTATCCACAGTGAAAGAGTGGTAAAGTCAAATTAAGTTCGCGGTAAGATTGTGCAAGAAAAAACAATTGTGATGGACCAAGACATTGTTCAATTTTTCCCATAAAATAAAAATGTAATAGTATATTTGAAAAAGGCGTTTTGTTACCTAGTAAATGTTCTGGATAGATTGCTGGATAATTGAATTATTAGTAGGTAGGTCTGTTACCACTTGCTTTAAATTTTATATTGATGTATTTTGTTTTCCAATCATGTGGTTTTACCAAGTGGAGAGTTTTCAGTGCGTAGCTGATGAGAACGTGGCTATTTGTTCACAAATTTGTGACAGTATTTATAGCATAGTTTTTGTTTTCTAACTTGAGTTTTAAAGCATTTATTGGTTTCAAGATTTGTTGACCAACAATGCATCAAAAGTATTATTGTAATGATCTTTTGATATGCAGTACTACTGGTGACCAAATCTACTTTAGGCATGCAATATTTTGTCTCTAGGCATCATAAAGGAAGATAATTGCAGATCCTCGTGATGCTTAATTATAAATTGAAGATCCCATTCATACTTGCTTCTGAATTGATCCAGTTTTACCTATGTAACATTTTAGACACATTATGATCAAGACCAAAAGAAGAATGTTTTTTTATTGGAATTTCTTTCATGAACTCTTTAATTTCTGTTATAGTAATATAGTAACTATATGTCCGTAAGGGCATACAGGCGTAGCGCAGGTTTCCTCTACGGAGGATTCTGACAGCACGTCATTAAATAATATATGCAAATTCGCCAAAATTTACAGATTATGACCAATATTTGAAATGTGGTTGCATTGGTCAAAATATTCAATGATTTTTCTCATTTGCAGCATCTATTAGTTTGGATACTCTCCAAATTTTCCAAATGAAGCCCATTCTTTAGTAAGTAGAAAAGGATACACGGATTTAGTAAGATTTATCATAACAAACTCTTATTTTTGAAGTTCTTTGCATGAAAGAATTGATACAATAGGAAAAAAATGTTATTGTCTCAATTTGTACGTTTATAAATTATGATCTGCCTGCATGGCTGCAATATCATACAACATACAGTAAAGATTCTATAATGCCAGCACAAGATCTTATATGGCTGGAGGGGGGGGGGAATTCATCATAGAAATTAGTAGAACTCCCCTTTTGCAGATACAGAAAGAGAAGGAATGCTCTGAAGTGATATTTTGCATCATCTTTTAGTTCTTTCTTGATAGATGACTGTTGCTTTATGGTGAATTTCTACTGGTTTCTTCCTTATTTTTAAAGATATTTGAGTTTTTTTTGTTTACAGTCAGCATGCAACCAAAGGTGAAATCCTTTTTAATTTTGAACTCCCTGTTATTTTGGCACAAAGGATTCAAATTATTTTTTTCAGTCCCTTTGGTTTTCTCCTGTACCATCCGTGTGTAAATACTATAGGTAAATGGATTATGCCTATGTAACTTCTGTAGATTTTTAGTTGTTATGGATATTATGTTTATCACGTTGATTGGGGCTGTACACTAATTTGGAGTTTGTACCTCCACGTCCTGTAATAGATTCGTTTTTTTGTGAAATCTTTATCACAACACAACCGATTATTCATTTGTACGTGGATTTTATGTATCTTTCTCGTAATATATCTATAGCTGCTGTCCACACAACCATTTTTGGCGCCTCATTTTTTGATTAATTATGTCCTGTTTTCGCGCGCTTAAACTAACAAAATTGAAATAGGTATTGGTATCCTTGTGTTCAAGATTAGGTATGGTGCTACATGACAATACTGCTGTACTAACAAAGAAAAAAGGGAAACATGCTACAGAACACTCTTTTTACCCGACTTCGTTGCATACATTAGGGTTCACACACTTCAATAAAAAACAAACAATTATTGTCATAACAACAGAACAAGATGAGATCTTACCAAAAATATAAGATCGGAACAAAGGTCAAGAAGGCATTTGATGGCGTCTTCTATAACGGAATAGTTGTTTCATATAAGCAAACAAAGCAATGGTACAAAGTAAGATATGAAGATGATGATGCAGAAGAACTTGCTGAGGAGGAACTTGAAAAGATTCTAGTACCAACAACTCCCTCCAGCAAAGGAAAAAGAAAAACGAAATCAAATAGATCATTCTCCAAAAAAATTAAATTGGAGGATTCTTCAACCAAAAATTCTGAACATGTCAACACATGTAGAAGTGCAGATATTCGCATAATCTCTCCCAATGACCTTGACAACGATGATAATGCAATGGACATCGATAAAGAAGGAAAATCCGCTGATGAGAACGTTGAGATCAAGGACAAAGTAGCAGTAAAGCCGAATGTGGAGGCGAAGAATTCTCGTTCTCGCCGTAATCGCAAACAAATCAACTACTTTTTTGGCAAAGGTTTAGGCAATTCTGAAGAAGATAGTGAATCCGATTCGAATGTAGACTACAGAATGAAAAAAAAGAGAGTGAAAGCTACGAAAGGCCACGATGAAGCCTTTCAGATATCAGATGAGCCATCCGAAGTGAGCGAAAATGAATCTTTCGACGATGACAGTTTACCCGAAACCAAACCAAAACGTTACGTTCATAAAAAGAAAACCCCACCTTCATCTAAATCTGCCAAAGAAAAAACTACAACTGCAGCAGGTAAACCTAAGATAAAGATGTCCGATGCATTTCAACCAATAAGCACACCTATGTATAAAAAACTGTCTCTCGCTCAAATAAAAAAAGATAAATCTTTTCTTGACCCTTGTGGAATGGAAGCTACCGATGATATTATTGATCGCCTAGTTGGCGATCAGTTGGATAAAATTGGGTCACTCCTTCATCGTGCTATTCAGTCGCAGGACTCTGAAAGTTTGAAGTTTAATCCTTTTCCACTAGAACTTGGTACAGCATGTAGTGGAACTGATGCTCCTGCCCTAGCGCTCACCTTAATACAGGAACAAATGCAACTGAGAGGTCACGATTTTAACTTTGATCATGTCTTCTCCTGCGAGAATGAACCATTCAAGCAAGCCTATCTAGCGCGTAATTTTTCTTCTATTTTATATCCAGATATAACGAAACTTCCTCTTGATGACTCACCACGAGATGTTTTCGGTCAACCCAAACCCATCCCTCCATTCAATATGTTCGTTGCAGGGACAAGTTGTAAGAATTTTAGCATGCTCAGATCAAGGTACAGAATTGATATCGAGGACAAAGGATGTTCTGGAGAAACCTTCCTGGCGGCAACGGAAATTTTGTTTAAAGAACAACCACATTTTGCTATTTTTGAAAATGTTATTGGTGCTCCTTGGATTAAAATGAAAGAATATATTACAGGACGAGTAAGGCTATCTCAATGTGATGACAAAAAAGCGGTTAAAATGGATGCGAAAGATAAGAAAAAGGATCTGATCTTTTGCCTTGATGAAGATGAAAATATAATTGTTGACCAGGTCCCAAGCGTCTATGGGGTTAGATGTGGCTCCAAAGTGAAAGGATTTCTCAAAGGCGATTCATCGCAAGATATTAAGCCTATTGTTTGGCCCAAATCCCAAAAGAAAAACACATCCACTTGTACCCTAAAAGAGTTAATGGAAAAGAACAAAATCATCAAAAAAACAGATACATTAGTATTTGATACTCCTTGCACATATTGTACCCACACCTTGAAAGTAGATACGAAAGAATATGGTTTACCACAAACTAGAATGAGGACCTACATGTTCGTTTGGAAACCTGAAGATGGAAGTGTTGATGATGATCTTGGAGAATATTGGGAAGCTATTGTCAAATTTGTGAAATCCCCAGTTCGACATTCCCTTGAAAGTTTCATCTTGCAAGTAGATCATGATGTCATACGAGTTTTCAGAGAAGCATTAAATGGTCCACCAGGACGCCAAACGAAAAGAGGGCATTTTATGGAACCAGATTTTTGGACATCTACAAAAGCTGATTTACGCCATAACAAGATTGCAAGAGAAAGATTAGGATTCGAAGATATGAAGAGAACTCTCACAAATTGGGTGCGTATTTTGACAGTTTTACAAAATTAAAATCCGTTCTTATTTTTCTTTAACGAAAGATTACGCATTGTTCGTCAGGGCCCGTATGGAGCTAAGCAGATCCCTCCCCACTATTGGTTAGAATATATTAATCTATTAGATCAACGACACATGGACTTACTTGAGATTTTACATGCTTCTGCTGCTAGAGATGCAGAGACTCACGACTCCAACTTTTCTTCCTTTTTCTGGAACATAAGTCAAAATGCAAGCAAAGAAAAGCACAGAAGTGCCTGTCCCGGAATCGCCGGTTGTATTACTCCTGGTGGAGAATTCTTCCTCCCACACGTTGGCAGGCCTCTTTTAGGTTGTGAAAAACTCCTTCTCCAAGGCATTCCATACTTTAGGCTTGCTCTAGGAAATGAAACAGAGGTACAGATTGGAGATTTGGCTGGAAATGCGATGAGTTTAACGGTTGTTTGTGCTACAATGCTTGGGGCCATTATGTCTCAGCAATTGAGAAAGGAAACATTGGCAAGTAAGGACAAAGACTTAAATAAAATTCTGAAATCATCGGGATTTGATCAAAAGGAAAGGAATTCGTCCATCATTCCCCGTCTAGTTTTCAAGCATAGGGAGAATGCAAATTCGCTTTTTCAAGATTTGGCTAAACTTGCGAAAGAAGCGGTGAAATCATCTATATGGTGCACTTGTGAAACGAGTGGAAGAAATAGTCTGTCGGAAAAATTTCTCCAGTCGAAAGTCTCCAGAGTCACAGTCTGTCGTGTCTGCTGTGGAACTACATCGGGATACCATCTTGATAGTGAAGATACGTTTGAAGTTCATTTGACCGCTAACGAACACAATCCTGGAGATTTTCTCAAAAAATTAAGAGATATGGCACCACCTACCCTTCTTTTTGGGAAAGAGGGTTTCAAAGAGATTCTTCAAGTGAAAAGTGATAAATATCGTGTGCATGGATTGGATAAAATACCTTTCAATCTTCATAGAATCAAAAGGGATAGCAAAAAATGGCTGTTAATTTATTACGCTAGGGAAAATAATGGGGTTGGTGATGCGATTGCAGAGTTTCGTATTACGGTTGGAGAACTTAGTACGCAATCGGTGAAGCATCTGTTGGACGAAAAAGAAATAGAATTAGGCATGAAAGGTGAATTAAAATCTTTCAGACCTGCGAAATCTCCTCCATTCGAGTACGGACCAATCGAGCCATGTGCTGTTGTGAAAGTTGAACACAAGAGAATGAATTCATCAGTAAAATGGTCATTCAAAGCATTAAACTCCACCACCAATTTGTCAGTGATTGGTAATGGCGAGACAGATTCAATGAGGAAAGAAGTAGGAATTTTAAAACTGGCTGAAGACATATTGAAGGAAAACTCTAAAGCTGGACACAATAAAAAAGTTTTTAATGCAGCAGCAGCTAGGGGAGAAGCCCGTCGTTGGTTATATCCGACTAACTGGATGAAGTGGCCAGCTGAAATAATTATTAACAGTCATGATGATACTTCCTTGCATCCAACTTTAGATGGAAAATATTTAAGAGTCGCATGTCAGCATACGGTGAATCAATCAGCACTTTGGATTCGACATGAAACTATGGATAATCCAGCTCTTTATCTGCTAATGAAGCCTGAAGTTTCACGTACTGGACCAGATGTAGCGATAATCTCCACTTCGTTGTCACATGAGGATGCAAATAATATTGTAGCGATCTTTCCACAAAATTGGGAACCTAGTGATTCGCTGGATTCAAAACACCACAACGTAAAAAATGTCAGGATTAGAAATTGGTCATCTTTGTGCATGGAGTGCCTAGTTCCTGAATCCAGTATTCAAGTCCATTCACCTAAATCGAGGGAAAGTGATCTTTTGACTGTGCATGGTCTTAAAGATGAAGATATTAATATGTTTACGAGGTGCTTTGACGTTGATACCATTACTAAATTCTCAAATTCCAATCGTGTCTCACTGAACGTCACTCGTGGACAAAAGGCCCAACAGACAGTTCGTGTTTTCAACGCAATTTGCGTCGCACCCATATTGAAATATGCTGCAAAGAATGGCTTACCTTATGATATGGGACCAAATGGAGATTGGATTGATATTGCTCCAAAAGAGAGTTGCATCCCTTTCGGTTGCTGTACAAAGACTATTCCTCCTCGCCCAAAACAATTGTGGCGTATCAATAAGGAACGTGGGATTTGGGAGAGATACACTGAAGCTGGAGCATCCAGGAAATATTATTTAGCACTTCAAGATACTCCTCAAACCTTCGAAATGTGGTTGAACAAGTCCAATAATTCGGTCTCAATTGTTGTTAACCCAGAAGTTCAATGTCATCATAGCGCTGCTCCTTTGATTGAGGGCAGAGGTGGCAAATTGAGCAAAGAGATTAAGGTCCAGTACAGATTGGCTGACACTTTACAGCAGCCTGACCCTATCCTTAAACCATTCAAAGTCAGAAATTGTAACGAACAAAAACCTACTTTTGTTTCTTTAAAGAATCCATTCTCCCTGTACGAAAGGCAACAAAAAGCTGTGACTAAGATGCTTGCGATTGAAAATTCTCTTACAGAATTTGAGGAATTAGAGATGAGTGAACAAGAATTACCAGGATCAACAGGTTGGAGCCTTATTGCAAAAGCTGTACGAAAAACCAAAACTCGAGGTGGTGTAATAGCTGATTGCATAGGAGCAGGGAAGACGGTTGTATCCATTGCAATTATTCTCTGTGGTTTAGAAGCCTCACGTGCATCAAGATGCTTTCCTAGAAAAAGTTCTGCAACATTGGTTGTCGTCCCTCCGGGTCTTATTGTAAGTTGTTTCTTTTACTTTTTAAAGTTTATAAGCTTTTGACTAAATCAAAGTTTTTCTTGAAACGTCAGGATCAATGGAAAAGCGAGTTGCACAAGTTCACATCATCAATGAAAGTCATTTGTATTTACGACTTTACAGCACTTAAACGATACTCTTTACAACAAATTATCGAAGCTGATGTCGTTATTGCTCCAATTGATATTCTAGAAGCCAAAGATTATCTATATAACATCATCAATAAATCCAATGGTAAAGGAATCGATACCGATAATTGTCCAAAACTACCAACATATACGGGACAGCAAGAAAAAACAGGTGCTGACGGTGTATGGATTCCAAAAACTTCTGCGGACCCATATGGGGGGGCCAATAACAGTAACAATCAAAAACGTAGGAACGAATCAGCTCATTATACATTTGTTTATTTAAACTGCATACAAAAATTGAGAGCAATGAACTTTCAGAAGACGGACAAGGGGATCCCTCTAGAATATTTTGAATGGGAGAGGATATTCATAGATGAGATCCATGAGAGTTTATGTACTACTAAAGATGAAATGAAAATAGCAAAATCAGCTAGTGCGAACGAAGATACGGGATTCTTCCAAGAAAGAAATAGGAGAGCGGGAAGAGAATTGCTCGGGATTACCGAAAAAAATATAAAAAAGAGACCACTAGTTTTCCGGAAAGCTATTTTTGGTTTGACTGGCACACCACTCTTGGACAGTAGTAACAGGGTGATCGAATTGGCGAATTTAATGGGAAATTCCTATGTCATTGGACTATCTTCACACTGGTGAGCAATATAGTGATTAAATCTTTTATGACTGCATGTAAAAATGAATGAATGCATCTATGGGAACCACTTTGATATTGATGATTAAGATGTTGTTTTTTCTCTATTCCTAGGCGAAAGTTAGAACGTGAAAGTAGTCGTGATATTTTCCTCCATAATTACTTGGAACCTAAGCAAAGTAGAGAAGTTAGAAGAAATATATATTCTAAATGCCAAGAGTATTTGGAAATAGCTGCGTTGCGTAATAAGTCAGGTGATGAGATGAATGGTATTGAATTAGTGGATCATGTAAAGAAAGTTCTTATGACGGAATCAGAAAAGGTCCTTTACTTGAAAAGTCAAAATGGAATAGATTCTAGTAAGCGTAGTTTTGGTATCAAACCTGAAGATTTTGATGCAAGTGCAGGGCACGATATAAGCAAATTTTTGCGGCAAAATTCGAAGTTAGCAAGTCGTGGGAAAGCACTTGTTGATATTTGTCGGGGTATTTTGTCAGTAAAGGGACAGGAAAAAACGAAGATAATAGTCTTCACTGATGGTCGGATTGGTTCAGGGGAAGCAGCAAAGGAATATCTGTGTGCTGAAGAAGATTTGGGATGTACATGGCTTGACCATGAAGACTCCGTTGAGACAAAAAATAAGAAAATTGCTTGGTATCAAAATTCAGATGTGACAACTGAGGATAAGAAACGACCTCGAATATTGGTCCTACATTTTGTGCATGCTGCGGGACTCAATTTACAAACTGAATGCAATAATCTCATTCTCTTCACACCCTTGTATGTAGGAGAGGGCGGATCTAGTAGTGATCCTGTCGCCGACACAAGCACAGAGCTCCAGGCTATTGGTAGGGTTCATAGAGCAGGACAAACGAAACCACAGGTTAATGTTCATCGAATTGAAGTTCAGGGTCCTTCTGGGGAAGAATGTCTCGACGGTCAACTAATTCGACGTAATACAAACGAAGACACTATTGCTATGGCAATCAACTCTAGTGAATAAAGTAACGAATATCCGATTTAAAGCTAATATTAATTATGTGTTTGTTGTTAGCTTTAAGCACATTGTTGCTCAGTTTTGGGGAATCTATTCATTCGTTTGTAAAATACGCAAATCTTTTTAGACATTCAAGTCTTTAAGATGGTACTGAGCTCTTTAGGACAACGCCTTTCTTTCTTTTCTTTCCTGAATCTTAACTGCAATTGCAGCTACACGGGTACGAAGAGGAGGAGGTAGTTTTTTCACAAGTCCAGCTGATTTACCCTTACCCCATTTCTTCAATGTGCTAACTACTTCTTTGAATCTTATCCTATTATTTTCCTTGCCTAAGTTCAATTCCGATTTGGGATTCAAAACCTGCTCACCAATAGGTGCCCATTCTCTTGCTAAACTCCATGGTATACCCAAACGTGATGACAAGCCTTTGATCAAAACGGAAGATCGCCCTACTAATACTAAATCTTGAGGGAAAGATTTAAGTTCCTTAACTGGAGAATTTGGACTAAGTTCCCCTTTGTCATATCCTCCAGGCAATTCTTCAACAGCTCCATCAAAAAGCCACATCGCGACAGCTTCAAAATAAATGTCAATAAGATGATTGAAAATAAATAGCATGTTTCCCATTCAAAAATCATATGCAATCAAATTGAGTCACAAAAATTGTGTGCTTGATATTTGCATTTTCTTACTTACCAGCAGCAGCTTCTGGTTTCGCATCTTCTTTGATTTCTACACCAAGCTCAAGCGCAAGATTTCCAATTTTCTCAAGATCAGCTGGATTTGTGTCGCTTTCTCTTGATGCTAACGATACCATAACTTTTGCAAGAGTTTCTCTAGCGCGACCAGATATTTGTTTCACCTGTTTAGCATAAAATGTAATCATAATTCACGAAATAAAATCAAAGCTCAAGCAATAACAAAGTATACTAAATTCGACAAAAATACGTACCTGCCCAAAATCAATGAGACCAATTCTTCCATCATCTAAAACAAAGATATTTCCAGGATGGGGATCGGCATGAAAAAATCCGGTTTCTAAAATACACCGACCAAAAACATCTGTTAAAGATCTAAGCAAATTTCTAGCAAAGAGTTGAGATTCTGGTCCATTAGGATCAATTCCTTTCCTGTCCATTTCTTCTTTTGCCCTCGAAAGTGGTACACCTTTTAGGTAATCCATAACTAGCACTCGTTTACATACTAAACCTGGAACTGGACGAGGAAGAACAAGAGGACATGTGTTTCCATTAGCTACCAGACTGTTGTATATCCTATCCATAGCAGCCGACTCTTTTACAAAGTCAAACTCGTCTGTTAGCTGTTTTTCAAGTTCAGCAAATACAGTGTAGTAGTCCAATGGCATTGCATCTACCTCTCTAAGTGGCTTAGAGATAGATTTGAGATTGGCGATATCTGCTAACAATTTGGACTCAATAGATGGACGCTGCACTTTCACGGCTACTTCACGTGGCCCACCATATTTCTCTGACAAAACTGCACGATGAACTTGTGCTACAGATGCAGATCCTAATGGTATATCATCAAACTCAGTAAATATATCTTCAAAATTTTCACCTTTATTCAACAGCTCCTGCGCAATAACAGCCTTAGCTAATTCGGTAGGCATAGGATCTAAATTATCTGTGAAGCCAGAAAGGGCATCAGTATATTGCTCAGGAAATAAATCTCTTCGACTCGCAATTATTTGGGCGGTCTTAACATAAAATCCTTTTAGGGAAGTTATCGTATCAGCTAATTTTTTCGATCCAGCATCGTGCTCTTTATCCCAAATAATTTGACATTCCTCTTCATCAAGACATTCGCCAGTCACTTTCTCACGAATTTTCATTTCTGCATATTTTCCATAGTAAGAAGCAATTATTGGAACAGCAGTCGACCAAAAAGTTGCAGCACGTTTGAGGCGCCCTACTTTGCTCAATGGTGCAGGAAATTCTACTCCAATAACATCATTATTGTTCTCATTTTCCTCAACAGATCCAGGTGTTGCTGAGTTTGATTGGGAAAGTTCACTTTTTGGAACTTTTTGGATTGATGATGGTACAAATGCGTCGCTTCTTGACACCAGCACACTGCTAGATGTCATCCACAAAAGGATCAATGAGATACGCATTGTTCTGAAACTTCAAGTGACAATGATAATCACAAAAAGTTAAAATGCAGAAGCAATAAATAGCAGCAGTATCACATAAATTCCGTTTTGAAAAATTAATGACGTAATATGTATACTAACTCCAACAAATACGTTTGTTTGTTTTTATGCAAAGCATATGAAAGTTGCTACGAAGCTTTAACAGATGTTTTTATTTGACAATTTTCTATACTACATGTACGTCGTTTTCTCATAATGACGTATTAACAGCTGATGAACATGAAAGAATCCTTTGTGTCATTACAAAAACATTAAAAAATGAAGTAGATTTGAATTTAGTTTCACATTCTTCTGTTTTGCTTGAGTTTATTGTAGTGGGACAAAGCTTCATGGAATTAATATACTTCAAAAAATCTGCAACATATTAATTGTTTGGAAGTTTAGGTTAAACGTTTTTTACTTCATTTAATTTTGGAAAGCTAATCGTAAAAGACTAAATCAAGAGGAGTCTTCTCCATTTACTCCACCATCGCTTAAACGCATGAATGCTGTTGCAGCTTCCTCTATGGTTTCTTCTGTTTTACAGAAAGCTATTCTTACAAACTCATCAGAAAGCCCATTTTTTACACTCTCTTCTGAAAAAAATGGACTGGATGGGATGCAGAGAATACCCTTTTCCTCTGCCATCCATTGACATAATGCCCAGTCAGTCCTTGCTACGCCACCAGGAGCTGCAGGATTGGGTACCATCAGCCGGTCTTTCGGCAAAGCTTTTAGGATGTCGGGACCAATCCGTGCAAATATGAAAAATCCTCCTCCTGGAGTAGTAGCGTATTCTGGAATGCCAAACCCAGCTTTTTTTAAAGCAGATCCTAGTTGATCACGCTTTCTGGTGTATTTGCTAATTAAATATTCATAATAATTTCCATATCCCTCATATGGAAGTTCCGCTTTTTGCAAAGTTCTGGCAAGTGTATCTTGGATCACAGTGGATGCACAGAATTGAACATAAGGTAGTAATTGATGTATTGGAGTAATCAAATGAGGTGGACCAATGCACCAGCCCACTTGCCAACCAGTAGCTGAAAACGTTTTTCCTGCAGAGGAGACGGTAATTGTACGTTCGTACATGCGTGGGAGAGACGCAAAATGTGTATGTCCAGGACATGTGATTGCTGACGATTGAGTATTTTCATCTTGGTTCTTTTCGTTATTACTAATCTGAGTATCTTCTTTACATGGAGAGTGCACTATGTATTTATAAACTTCATCACTCAAAACAACACATCGGTCGCTTGCATCATCCTCAATTGCGGAAGCTATTGACTCCATTTCAGTTCGTGTAAATATTTTCCCTGTAGGATTGTGTGGTGAGTTCAACACAATAGCACGAGTATTTGGTGTTAAAGCATCTCTCAAACGTTGGGGCTCAAGTACCCATTCTCCACCAGAGACACTTCCTTCATTGTTATGTGATACAAATGACAATGGTACAAACACTGGAGTACCACCCGCTAACTTCACTTGATTCACATAAAGATCAAAGAACGGCTCAAATAATATTACTTCATCACCTGCGAATGTTACATAAATTTCAAAATTCCATAAATATAAGTAATTCTCACTCGAGTGACTCAAACATATCATAGAAAGCGTCATAATAACATAAAATTACCTGGCTTTACCAAAGTTTGCAAACTCAAGTATAAAGCTTGACTTGCGCCGACTGTTACGGCAACTTCATTCATAGGGTCAATATCTTTTTTCAAGTGAAAAGAATACCGTCTTGATAATTCTTTTACCAAGCTAACATGACCTGCTGTTCTTGTATATTGATGCGGACTTTTATCAATGGTATCTGTTGCAGCTTCCACTAAACTTTCAACAGCAAATTTAGGAGGGAGCCAATCAGGAAAACCTTGCCCTAAGTTTGCAACTTTGTTTTCTTGTGCTAAACGACCAAATTCAGTCCACACTGTTGGTCCAGTCTGATGACCTAAGCGGTTTATTGCTTCACCATTATTATCTTCTACTGAAAGTTTCGTATCAAGTGGTTTTGCTTCGTTTTTATGCTCCACTGGAGAAACGGAAATGGATACATCGGCAGAAACATTGGTGTCACATTCTGCATCAAAATAGGGATTTATCGTTTCAGTCTTATTTTGAGTAGTGTTTTCGACGTTCTTGCTTACTGTACTTTGCAACTGGAAGGACTTCTTATTTGTAAATTTGTCTATTGTAGATGAATAGCTTTCTCGTAATAAAGGATTACTTGCCATGAAGTTTGTGATTCGATGATCTTCATATTTGTTTGATTGGGAAAGAAGCCTATTTTTGATAGGTATTGATGAATAAGATTGAGATAAGGGAACACATCCTAACAGTAACAGGGATATTGATGATTGAGGATATTTCATGGTGACAAATGCGTTTGATATGTATAAAAGGAGATATCGTGTTATGTGATCGAAGAAAGACGTGTATTCAAAGAATTTTGTTTTGTTTTCACCACGGGGATGTAGACGAGTATACCCACTCAGCAAAGCCAACGTAGATTCTACTCTACATCAACAAACGTAAATTCAGGATTTGTTACCGTGCGCAAGTTGAAAACTGAACCTTCTCGGGTTTGCAGTCGTACTCCAAAATTTGGCAAGACTCGAATTGAAAAAATCCTTTGACAGCAGCAGAAAAGTACCTGCACCTGACTCGTATGCAAACCACGCACGCATTTTTATAGTCAAGTCGGACTTGCTCCCTTTTAACATTTAATTATTCCTGGGATTGTTGAGAGCTACTTCTGATGATTGACAAAAATTCTAAAGACAACGAACATACAATTACATATCTAGTTTCATGAAATGCAGATTTTTTAATCCATATAATTCAAATTTGCATTGTATTGAGGTGTCTTGTAAACTTGTAAATACCCAATAATCCTAAAAGCGATGAAATTTATGACAATTAATACGAACCTTTTTTATTGGGCACAATCTAATTTTTGTACCCACACACCCCCTTTTTTTTCGGCAATAGAATTTATTTTGTTTGCAAAAATAATATCTTTTATAGATTTGATCTGAAGCCCCAAAGATATGCATTGAAAAGATGATTTTCTAGAAGAAGGAGGGAATCAACTTTGTAATCTTTTTTTTTTAATTTGTTATGATGATAACAAAATAAGTTATGATCCTTAAAATTCATTTTCCAGATTCTTGAAGTTAACGGTTGTAGAAACTTGTCTGCTCAATGGAGATTTTATAGCCTTGGCAATGCGCTTTTTTATGTTCTTTGAAAAGTTCCTTCTTTTCAGGTCTTTTACTTCAAGCCAATCTTCATGATGTTTATGGCATATTTTCAGCTGTTTGGAATTCAAATGACAAAGATAAGTGTGGTAAAAATGGCAAATTCATGTAGGCATGGATTTTTTGTATTTTTTTATTGAGTGCAGAATTTTTTGATTTACAAATCCTGTATAATACTACACATCGTATATGTATGAATGTAATGCTGTATGAGAAGCATAGGTGCGTCAGTATGACGACATCAATTTGATCACAATTTGAGAACATTTTGCAAAGCATGTCATCACTTCTTGCAATCAATTGACATCTTTGACTCGAGGATTCAATTAAAAGCAAAAATAAGGAAACTCATTGAATTGCACTAAGATGTGTCTCATCAAACATCAGTTGATATTTTTGAATCTATCGTTCATTATATCAACAACAATCTCATTTCCAACACTAGACTCTCATGCTTTTGTTGCAAATCGTCTTGTCCGAAAGATTAAATCGGAAAACACTTCGAAACTCCAAATGTCTGTCCCTAATCCATTGGATACACTGACATCTGGTCTGGCTAGCGTGGTTCGCTTGCCTTGTGGAACATCAGTTCGTGGCACTTTAGAACCTTCTAAAACTTACCCAAGGATTGTGAAATTATACGACGTAGAAAATAATTCAAAATGTCGATTGGTTCGTGAGTGCATATCTGAATTGGATTTACTGGTGGAAAACATCATTCCATCTGGTAAAGATTCAAATGTATGGAAAGATGATTTGGCGAATATGAACCAGGAGGAGACCTTGCCTCGTTTGGTAGTAGTCGAAGACGATGAAGAAAATTCAAAGGTTATTCAGGGCACTGATGACATTATTTCATATCTTGAAGATCAATTCGATTCATCATCCGCCAGTTCATTGACCTTCGAAGAAGAAACACAGCCAGTTATTTCGCCTGAATTGCTGTCGAGTTTTGCTTCTGTCCTTCGCTTGAATAGAGGAGCTACAGTAAATTCAGCTGCAAAAACTAATTCTGAAGGATCTTTAGCCAAACAAGGGAAGGTTCCACTAATTCTTTATAGCTACGAAGGTAATCAATTTTGTCGATTAGTTCGAGAAGTCCTACTAGAACTAGATCTCACATATGAACTGCGCTCGGCTGGTAAAGAATCACCTCGCCGGGCTGAACTAGCAAACATATCTGGAGGATCAACTCAATGTCCGTTCATTATTGATCCTAATACAGACACACAAATGAATGAAAGTAAGGATATTATTGAATATCTTTATAAAGAATATGCTAATTGGACGCCACCCAACGAAATTCTGCAAACTGTATCTAAAGTCATTACTCCAGTGCTAAAACCACTTTATAAAATATTGGCCCCTCTTCAAGCTGGAGAGGAATATAATTCAAACCAAGTCCAAGCTCAAATTAAAAAGGATATTCAATCCGCCCCTGTTGTAGTATATACATATTCACTATCTCCATTCTGTACAGAGGCTTTAGATGTTCTCAAACGATTGGATATCTCATTTAAAGAGATTAGCCTAGGAAAAGAGTGGGTCCCAGTCTTGGTCGACGAGGGAGGTGCAGAAATTAGAGCTGAATTAGGTGCTTTAACTGGTCAGACTTCCTTGCCACATATTTTTGTTGGAGGGGAGTCTATTGGAGGCTTGTTTAGTGGAAGCCCCGGATTGATCCCATCACTGGAATCTGGTGACTTTTTGGAAAAGGTGGATAAATCTTCAGCCCCACAAACTTTAGTTGAAACTTAATAAAATCATCAGCTTGAGCTTATAAAACTAAGTTATCAGGAAAATTCTTTTCTAGCGAAATTTTTGTTTCATTCATCCATTCATATAGGCTGTTTAAATATTCTTCCTCTTCCTTCACTGGCAAAAGGCCATGTTTAATTAGCTGTTTGTCAAGCTGGTTTTCTTCGAATTGCTTCTTTATCAATTTCTCCTTTTCTTCCTGTTCTAATTCCAGAATACATTTCAATCTTTTTTTAATCTTAACTGTACAGAATGTGCCCTTTGGTTCCCACGTTCGATTAATATTGACCGCAATAGGAACTTTCACTGGCTTCCGGCAAGATGTGTGGGATGTTGGTTTGACATCACTCATTCTACTATTGAGGTCTCTTTCATAATGTTGCTCCTGCTGTTAAGAAATCATACACCATACGCGCGAGTTTCTTCAATTCAATCTTTTTTCTTTGAAATAATTTTAAACATCGACTGACGCACCGAATGCACTAGGAGCACGTATTTCAATTCGTGCTTGCAGCTCTACCCTGGTCTCTATGATGATACCTTCGCCATTTTTTTATTTACGCAATCACATAGCTTCAAACTCAAACCTTCTTTTTCAAGGCGAAAAAATGCATAGCTCACTTTTTTGAAATTGCTTGGCTAGCAATTTTGAAGGTTTCATAGCGAACCTCTAAGCTCGCATTAGGGTTACCCCGAGCCTTTTTTCTTTTTGCATATTGACAGCATGTCGATTTTTGTTTCCCAATCATTTGATGTGGAAACTTGCTCTACGATTTAAACGGCACTTATTTAAGCTTAAGTTCATTTATTTTTGAGATTATGCAAAGACAGGAAAGCTATTACTATTTACCATTATTTTCAAAGCAAATACAACAATCACACTTCATGTGAATTGCGACACCCTTATCACAATCAATTTCTAGTCCAAAAAACGCCGAATGTGTGTAAAAGTTATCCAAGAATAACGATCTTCCAATGAACTCCGTTTTCAAATATGCATCATTTGTGAAATTTTTTTGACACAAAAAATTAATACTACCAATGAAATCATTTTCATACAAAGAAAGGCCTTTTAGGTCAGTGAATTGAGACATCTGATAAGATATGGTACCCATAAATGAGTTGTGGGAAAAATTGGCGTATTGAATTCGTTTCAAATCACTCATCTCTGTAATTGATCCACTCAATTTATTGCTGTTTAAATGTAACCACTCAAGATTATGTAATTGTCCGATCTCACTTGGTATTTCCCGTGAAAGCTTATTGCCGTGCAAATCCAGAATTCGCAAGCTTTTGAGGTTTCCGATTTCTGATGGAATAGTCCCGTCTAAACCATTCCTTCCAAGCACAATATGTTTTAATCCTTGCAATATCCCTATTTCTTTTGCAATAGTGCCTCCTCCCTCACCGGTACTCCATCTGTTTTCAAAATAAAACGTATCGATTTCGCCTTTCTCGTTGCAAGAGAATATTTCGCATTCTTGTGGGAGAACTCGATCTAATTGGAGCTCGTAAGTTTCTCTAAAGCGTTTTGATAAACTGAATTGAATCACTAAAATGGCATAACGTTGTGCTACACGTTTCTGAACGATTGTGTCGTTTCCATATATTGACGCCGACGAAGCAAAATTCAAACTAATTTTCTGCCAAGCATAGTATTGAGGCGAAGCCTCATCCATGAGCGGTTCTTTACCAGATATTTGCTCAAAATCATGCCTTAACTCATTCGAAAATGAAATGTTAAGGCTTACTCCTATTTCTTTCCCTCTTTTTAGGCTTGAAGATCTTCCTATTTCTATTGTTGAGACTGTCAAAATGATCACACTAATGAGAGTAAAGAGAAATAAATGCTTTCGAGTGGTTTTTGTTCCTCTACTCTGAACTACAAATCCTTCAATAATAACTTCTCGCCCTAATGATAGGGTGGGTATATCGCATTCGTTTATTTGTGTTGCGATGGGTAAATCAACACTTGGATTTATCGCCTGCGTGTACTCATGATCTTCTGTTCTTACATGTATATCAAGAACATTTTCTTCATCTTGTTGTTGTCTTGGGGGATCAGACTTGTCTTCTATCTCGTCGATATTATTCTCTTGCATTTGGGCATCTGCAATATGTGCCGGAATCTCAACTGGAATCTTGAAATCCATTTGAGAAGCCTGAAACTTGATTAATACAAAAATTTGTATTGAGTCAAATGTTCAAAAAGTAACGAAATTGACATAATGGTTTCATAAGAGAGCCATTGCGAGTACTACCTCAGTTTTCTCTCGGTTCCTAGGTGCATTGCATAAGAACATGGCCGGATCTTTGAAGATATTATTTTGTACTTACAAACAACTGAGGAGATTGAAGAGGAACTGGATATTTTGTATTGCTGCAGTCGAGAAATAATATCAGGAACGGACTTGCGAATTAAGCAATCACAAAAATCTCAAACGTACAACCTACGTATATCCGGTTAGTCTTTAAAAAAAATAAAGTAGTAATCTTTCTGAATTTAAAAGGTAGAGAGTATTTGCTATTAAATATTAAGAAGTTCAGAAATTCTGTAGATTGAAGAAAGTTTGTTTTTATTAAGTTTAGCAGTGCATTGCTGTTATCACACGATAAATACAACATACTACCACCACCACCACCTAGGTTTGGTTTGGTTTTGGTATGCTATATTTTCCGTGTTATCGGTCCCTACGCGCTAAGACGGCTCGGTGATCTTCACGATGCCCATGTACGATCCATACTG
>Ga0209092_10000614_pt1 | contig 35558 bp, 34 predicted proteins | sample FraStrMetagenome_FD_187446 | JGI IMG/M metagenome (GOLD analysis project Ga0209092, IMG submission 187446) | Marine eukaryotic phytoplankton communities from Arctic Ocean - Fram Strait ARC3M Metagenome (SPAdes) (version 2) | ecosystem: Environmental > Aquatic > Marine > Oceanic | place: Fram...
GACTCTAATTTCCCATCTGAATACCATTCCCTGCACAACCCCTCTTTTTTACCATTTTTATAATTAAACTCTGACTCTAATTTCCCATTTGAATAATATTCTTGGTATATCCCAGAAAACAAAATCGATGTATTTCTGTAAAGCACCTCCCCATTGTTACTATTCCTAGTGTGTCCTTGTGTAATCTTGTTAGGAAGTAGATCTCTTATTTCTTGACTCAGATCTTCTTTCTTAAGGTAGGCCTCTCTGTCAGCATCATAATTCTTGATGGAAGTCCAATCGCCATTTTCGTTCCAATATATATGTAACCCCTCTTTTTTCTCATTTTTATATGTACCATCAAACTTTTGCTCTCCATTTGAATACCATTCCTTGCACAACCCCTCTTTTCTACCATTTTTAAAGCTAGCCTTAAACACTTGATTTCCTCTATTATCCCAAATACTTGAAATACCATCTAGCTCTCCGTTCTTAAAATTTAGATTAGAAACTAAATCACTTTTTTTGTTATTCCAAAATGCAGTCAAACCATCGAGTTTTCCATCTTTGAAACTTGACTCAGTATGTTTGAAGATTTTTTCACCTGAATATTCAAAGCAAAGCACAATAGCTTTAGTGATTTCTTGAGCCACATATTGAGAGTTCTTTGTACCATCATTTTCAAGCCAGATACCAAAAAAACCATAATAGTCACCGGTTATAATTCCAGTGAATGGATCTCTACTCTTTTCATAACAAACAAGCCCATTATATAATTTAACCTTCTTTGCTTTAATGCTTTTTTGGCCTAAAACATTATTCAAACAGCAAAATAATACTGTTAATAAACCTATCTTTCTAAAAATTTTCATCCCTTAAAACTACTAAAACTTAAATACTATTCAACACCCCTGTGTCTAATATATTGATAAATGAAGGTCCAATATCAATAAGGCAATAGAATAGACTTAAGTGGGTATGTTTCATTAAGGTTGTCGTAATTTGGCGGCTGAATCCTCACCACCCTTAATAGATTTTACAATTGTATTTGCTAAAACAACCAAAAGAATAACAGCTGATCCGAGGTAAAAGTTAAACCCAAGAACTTCATTTTCGTTAAGAATAAAAATAGCGAGGACAAGGGTGTAAATAGGCTCTAGATTAATGCTTAATGAAACCGAGAAGGCGCCAAGAACCTTCATTATATTTACCATCGCTAGAAAAGCAAACGAGGTACATAAAATTCCCAAAAACAAAAGCCACCAAAAATCACTGACGGCCATTTTAAAAACAGAAGCGTCAATGCGGCCCTGGGCCAGCAAAACGATTGAAATAAAAACAGAAGCAGAACACATTTCATAAAGTGAAATTTGTGCAGGGGTGTTTGTTTCTGCGAGCTTTGTGTTGAAAACTGCAAATAATGCCGCAAATACAGCAGAACATAATCCGTATACTAAAGCTTTGTATTCATTCAGGTTAAAATCAGAGGAAACAATATAGACGCCTAAAACTACAATTAACCCAAAAACAACCTCTAACCAAGAGGCTCGGCGCTTCATGACAAGGGGCTCTATCCAGGAAACGTGGATGGCAGTAGTGGATAGACACAAAACCCCAAAAGAAGCGGTAGACAATTGTATTGATTTATAAAACGTTAGCCAGTGTAGCCCAACCAAAACCCCCACAGCACTAATTTTTATCAGTTCAGTTTTATTTTTGACACGAAACGATTTTTTTAAAAAAAGCATACCAACCCCTAGCGCTATAAAGGCTATTCCAACACGGTACCATACAATAATAAATGCATCTAAGTGTATTAACTTTCCAAGGATACCTGTAAACCCCCACATAAGTATGATGAGGTGCAATAGTATTTTGTGTTTTAAGGTTGACATCACGGATAACAAGTGTTTTATTAGGTGCAAAAAACCGCTTAAAGGTATTGTTATTTAAAGAATAGCTTGATTATAACATGAAAATATTAGGGGCTAATGTTAACGCGAGACAAACATGTTTCTTAGTTCTTTCACGAGCGAAAAAAAACACATACTTTTATACCATGCACTTTACACAGGTAGTAGGACAACAAAAATTAAAAGCGAGATTAATCAGTGAGGTTAATAGTGGTAAAATAGGCCATGCTCAAATGTTTCTTGGAAAACCAGGTTATGGGGGGCTTGCCTTAGCTCTTGCTTTTGTTCAGTACCTGTTTTGTGAAAACAAACACGAAACAGACAGTTGTGGTGAGTGCGCGTCTTGTCAAAAGGTAAAGAAACTGCAACATCCAGACCTGAACTTTTCTTTCCCTTCGGTTCAAGCGGTCAGTAAGGTTTCAGACCGGTTGTTATTGGAGTGGCGAGAACAGGTTATAGAAGATCCATATTTTGATTTAAACATGTGGGTTAAAAAAATTGACACGAAAGAACGCACGCCAATTATAAGCATACATGAGAGTAAAGAAATTATAAAAAAACTTACTTTAAAGTCATACGAGGGAGGGTATAAGGTTTTATTGATGTGGATGCCGGAAGAAATGAATGAGGCCTGTGCAAATCAACTGTTAAAAACACTTGAAGAGCCCCTTCAAAAAACACTTGTTATTCTTGTTGCAGAATCTTCAGATAAAATACTTCAAACAATCATTTCCAGAACTCAAAGTGTTACGATTCCAAGGGTTGAAATGGATCCAATGCGTGTTTTTTTATGTTCTGAAAAAAAGGTGTCAACAACAACGGCAGACAGTATTTCCGCACGTGTTGACGGGGACTTAATCGATGCTTTAGAGGCGCTGGGTGACCATGTAGATCAAGCCGAGAACAAAAAGCTGTTTATAGAGTTAATGCGTGTTTGCTACAAAAAAAACGTGTTAGATATGATGTTATGGGCAGAGTCAATAGCAAAGACCGGAAAAGAACATCAAAAAGTGTTTTTAAAATATGCGCTTCACATGTTTCGCCAAAGCTTGCTCCGAAACTACACCAGCGACCACCTTACAAAGGTTTCAACTGACGAAGATCTTTTTTTACAAAACTTTGCAAAGTTTATAACGGGAAATAACATTGTTGAGTTCATGAAAACGTTCAATGACGGGCACTATCATATTGTGCGAAACGCAAACAGTAAAATTTTATTTACAAACCTGTGCTTTCAAGTTATGCGACATATTCACGCGGCATAGCTCTTGTATTGCTTCGTTAACAATGCGAGGTTGAATGTTCGTTAACATCAAATTACGATGCTTCGAATATAATGTGTAATTTTATCACAAAGTAAGTTAGAATGGGTTGTACCAATTGTGGAGTAGGAACTCCAAACGGATGTAAAAACAATGGTACTTGTAGTTCTGGCGGGTGCAATAAATTAGAAGTGTATGATTGGCTGGCTAACGTTGCGTTACCAAGCGGTCAAACCCCATACGATATAGTAGAAGTCAGGTTTAAAAATAGCCGAAAGGAGTTCTATAGAAACACAAAAAACACAACGCTTCAAGCGGGGGATGTTTTGGTGGTTGAAGGGTCTCCAGGATTCGATGTTGGAGTGGTTTCTGTTGTTGGAGAACTCGCAAGAATACAGGTAAAGAAAAAATCTCCAGGCTTTAAGCCAATGGAGGCAAAGAAAATTAAGCGAATTGCCGATCAGGAAGAAATAGACAAGTGGATTAAAGCGCGCTCTTTAGAAAAAGAAGTGATGTATAAATCGAGAACACTCGCTGTAAATCTTGGTTTGCAAATGAAAATATCTGACGTTGAGTATCAAGCAGACTTAGCAAAGGCAACGTTTTATTATACTGCCGAGGGCCGTGTTGATTTTAGACAGCTGATTCGCGACATGGCGAATGAGTTTAAGGTTCGTGTTGAGATGCGTCAAATAGGTTCTCGTCAAGAGGCTGCTCGTTTAGGGGGCATCGGTTCTTGTGGGCGTGAGTTGTGTTGCTCAACATGGTTAACAGATTTTAGGTCTGTTTCTACGTCTGCGGCAAGGTATCAACAACTGTCTTTAAACCCTCAGAAACTTGCGGGACAATGTGGCAAGCTCAAATGTTGTTTGAATTACGAGTTAGACATGTACCTTGATGCTATGAAAGCATTTCCAAAAGGAGATCTTAAGCTTCGTACAGAGAAAGGGTCTGCTATTCATATTAAAACGGATGTTTTTAAACAAGAAATGTGGTATGCATATGAAGGAGATTTTGCTTCCGGTTTGCTTCCGCTAAAACCAGAGCGAGTTCGTGAGATTATTCGAATGAATAAGGATGGGGAAAAACCAATGGATCTTAAGGGGTTTGTAGAGGTTGTTGTTGTCGATGAGCCAGACTATACAAATGTTGTTGGTCAAGACAGTTTAAATCGTTTTGAGCATGCGTTTAAAAAGAAGAAGAAAAAGAAAAAAAATTCTTCAAAAAACCCAAGCTCACCGAAACAAAACAGAGGAAAGGGGAATAATCCAAACAATAAAAAAGGAGAAAACCCTAAAGCATCACGTTCAAACCGAAATAGAAAACCGAAGCAAAAGCAATCAAACACTGGAGAAGATCGCTCAGTCGGAAAACGAACAAATAACAATGATAAAGCAAATTAGCATCTTGATTTTAGTGTTGGTTCTCTCTTCGTGTGGAGACCAGCCTGAGTTCGAAAAGGTTTATTCGTTTAACAACAAGATGTGGAATCAAAATGTGAAACCTGAATACGTTGTTGAAATCAAAGATGTTGATTTGTCATATGACTTTACACTATCTTTAAGAACCACAACGGCGTATAAATATCAGAATCTTTGGTTTTTTATGAAGACAGAGTCTCCAGACGGAACCACAGCTAGAGAGCCGTTTGAATTAATGATAACAAACCCGGACGATGGGTCTTGGGTCGGAAATAAAACAGGAACAGTGGTTGAAACACCGTTGTATTTTAAAAGTAGAAAATTACCGCTTCCGGGAACTTATAAGTTTACAATTGAGCAAGGAATTACGGAGTCGGAGGTTGATGAGGTTTTAGATTTAGGTTTTCGTGTTGAAAAGACCATTAAATAAATTTAAAACTTATAACCATACCCTATCGATATCACATGGCGCTTCCCCGCGCTATAGTTTCTTAGTTTCTTGTCTAACTGATATTTTACGGAGATTTCTTGGGGTCCCTTAAGTTCAATCGTTGTTCCTACAGAAACACGAACCTTTGTTACTCCACGATCAGGACCATAAGCAGGGTTTAAGAACCATTCTGTACTAATACCTGGAACAAATCGGCTCTTTCTAATTTTATATTCAACAGCAGGTTTAAACCGAAAAGCTTGGTCAAAGTCACCGTCGTACTCTTCAGAATTAACCTTATTAAAGCTAGACTGATATCGAACACGGAAACTGCCATAAAAGCGATTAATGTCGTGTTTAAAACTTAGATTAAAATTTAAACGACTGGAAGGCTTATAGTTACCGTACTTGTTTTTCCCGACAACAAAACGATATTCTACTGAAGGTTTAAACCAAGGTGCAACTTTATAACTAACCCCCACCTGCGGAAAAAAGGTTTGTATTCCGGGAGCAAAACGTGTATTGATGTCGGCGCTCCAACCTACATTTTTAACAAACTTACCTTTGGTACTAACCTCAGTCCAAAGCATAAACTCATCTGGCTCAACAGATTGAGCGGTAGAGTTTAGGGCGGTAGAGAGAAAAACAAATAAGAATAACCGCTTCATTATTGAATAGTTATAGTGCCTAAATCAACACGCTCTTTTTTGTCGCTAATAACAACATCCTGAATCAAAACAGTATCTCCACTTAGGCAAGAATTACAGTCGGAGTATACAAAAAACTGGTAGTTCCCTTTTTCTAAATAGTTAAACTCAAACGATCCATCAAACGATGTTTTAATGTCATCGTCATAAAACGTATTTTCACTTCCATAGATAAGATAAACATCTTCATCAACAGCGTCATAATAATATGACTGTCCAGCAATTATTTTTTCTTTTCTAATTTTTCCTGCAATTGTTGCCGCGCCTCCAGGCCCTTCAGTTTTTGTACAAGAGCTAAAACCAGACAAGATAAGTGTAGAGATAACAAACGAAAAAAGTAGTTTCATGATAATAAATTTAGCGTTATAAAAAGGTGTTTTTTTAAAAAAAACACAACCATTTAGGCGGTTTGTTCGTTACGAATATACAACATTGTTTTAAAATCCGTAATATTGGGTAAAGAAACACACTAGAAACAACCTCTTCAATTTAAACGTTATATACTATGAAACGCTATTTTTTGTTTAAAGTAACCCTTTTAATCACCTTGTCTTTTTGGATAAATCACGCAAGTTCACAGTTGGTGATTAATGAATACTCATGCTCTAACTTAAACACGCACACCGATGCATTTGGTGAAAATGAAGACTGGGTTGAAATTTACAACGGAACAGCGTCCCCAATCGATTTATCAGGGTACTTTCTTTCAGACAAGGCGTCAAACTTAATGAAGTGGCAAATTCCAAGCGGTACAGTTCCTGCAAATGGATATGTTATGGTGGTTGGCTCTAAAAGAAACACGACCCTCGGAGGGGAGCTTCATCCAAACTTTAACTTAAAGCAAACAAGAAACGACTGGATTATTTTAGCAAATAATTTGGGAAATGTTTTAGACTCTATAAAAATTATACACCGTACAAAAAAAGACCACTCTGTAGGAAGGTCTACAAATGGCGCTGCAGATTGGAAGTTATTCACGTCACCAACTCCCGGAGCAGCAAACACAGGGGCACAAAACTTTTATGAGCCTAAGCCAATCATGGGTACTGCCCCAGGTTTTTATGCCGGATCACAAAACGTTACAATTACATGCGCCAATGCAAGCGCTACAATAAGATATACACTCGATGGTTCGGTTCCAGATGCTGGTTCAACCCCATACGCGGGCCCAATAAACATTACAACGACAACTGTTATTAGAGCTGCAGCATTTGGTTCTAATGAGCCTAGTTTTGTAGAAACAAACTCATACTTCATTGGGGTTACACACACGGTTCCTGTTGTTTCAGTTTGTGGTGCAGATATTTTTGATATGATTGCAGGGGGGCAGTCATTTGGTGGTGCTAATAAAATCGGTTCTTTTGAACTTTTTGAACAAAATGGAATATTTGTAGACGAGGGAGACGGACACTTCAACGAACACGGAAACGACTCTTGGAGTTATGACCAAAGGGGATTTGATTTTATAATGAGAGACCAATTTGGCTATACTGACGGTTTAGACCATCAAATTTTTCCAGAGAAAAGCAGAGATAATTTCCAACGTGTAATTATGAAGCCTGCCGCGAGCGATAATTATCCATTTGAGAACGGCGCACACATTCGGGACGCTTTTGTTCACACCCTTTCTATCCGCGCTGACATGCTTTTAGACGAGAGGACATGGAGGCCGGCGGTTCTTTATTTAAATGGGCAGTATTGGGGGGTTTATGAAATCCGAGAAAAGGCGGACGACCATGATTACACAAACTACTACTATCAACAAGGGAAGTACGACTTACAGTATTTAAAGACATGGGGGGGGACTTGGCAAGACTATGGTGCTCCAAACGCTCAGACAGATTGGGATAATCTAGTAAATTTTATTATGAGTAACAACATGGCTCCTGGTCCAGATTTTGATTATGTAAAATCACAGTTGAAGTGGGCCTCTTTATGTGATTATTTTATGTTTAATTCATATGTTGTTAATATGGATTGGTTAAACTGGAACACCGCTTGGTGGAGAGGTATGGACCCTAATGGACAAAAGAAAAAATGGAGGTATACGCTTTGGGATATGGATGCTACTTTTGGGCATTATGTTAATTACACAGGAATACCTAACACGTCCCCTGACGCAGACCCGTGTAATGCAGAAAATTTAAATGACCCTGGTGGACAGGGTCACACAGATATTCTTGAAAAACTAATAGCTGAAAACCCTATTGTTGAGCAATACTATGTAACAAGATATACAGACCTTGTTAACACTAAATTTTCTTGTGAGTATATGAATTCGCTTTTAGACAGCATGGTGAATATTTTAACCCCAGAAATGACGGGTCAAGTGAATCGGTGGGGAGGGACTGTTGCGGGCTGGCAAGCAAATGTTCAAGACTTAAGAGACTTTATTAACCAACGGTGCCTTGATTTAGAACAAGGCTTGATTGACTGTTATGATTTAGACGGGCCTTACGATGTCACTTTTGATGTTGAACCTGTTGCTTCAGGAACAATTAAAGTAAATTCTATTTTAGCGCCAACGTACCCGTGGACAACATCGTATTTTGGAGGTATAGAAACAATTACAATTGCAACTCCAGAGCCGGGGTATTTGTTTGATCATTGGGAATATGTCGTGGGGCCTATGACCAGCGCAATAGGAATGGATACAAATGGAATAACATTAACGGCACCTGACAGTGTTACAGCTGTGTTTGTTCTTGATGGTCCTGACTTAGATGCAGATGACGATGGTGTTGAAGATGCACAAGAGATAATTGATGGCACAGACCCAAATAATCCATGTTCTTATTTGATTGCTTCTATAACAGGAGCTATAACTTCAGGGTCAGATTGTGATGGTGACACGTTTTTAGATGTGGATGAAATTTCTAATGGCTCCGATCCTTTTGACCCATGTGACCCAGATGACTCTGATGCAGCGTGTCAAATTGATACAGATGGAGATGGCCTGACTGATGCACAAGAGGCCACATTAGGTACTGACCCAAACAACCCAGATACGGATGGAGACGGAATCCCGGATGGTGAAGAAGTTGACAGTGGCTCTGACCCCTTAGATGCCTGTAGTCCAAATAGCGGCGGAATTGACTGTGTAGATGGGATTCACATTCCGACAGGTTTTTCACCAAATGGCGATGGAAATAACGATGTATACACGATTATTGTAGGTAAAAACGTACTGTCGTTCTCATTTGCATTATATGACCGTTGGGGGAACCAAATGTTTATAGCAAATGAAAAAGGATTTGAGTGGGATGGAACATTTAATGGCGCTCCTGTAAACGCGGGGGTCTATGCATATGTTCTTGAGGCTGTTTATGACAATGGAGAGGGTGAGTTAAGGTCAGGGAATATAACTTTAGTGAAATAAGATGAAGAAATTAACAGTAATAATAGCGAGTGTAATACTGAGTTTTAGTTCTTTTTCACAAGACCTTCACTTTGCACAATCTTCACAAACCCCATTGTTTATTAACCCTGGGTCTGCAGGTGTTTTTGATGGCTGGGAAAGGGCGACAATTAATCATCGAAATCAATGGCTGGGCGCACAAACCCAGTTTATGACAACAGCTGTTTCAGCAGAGGTCAATATTGGTAAAGGAACCTTAAATGATAAAGCGCACCTAGGGCTTGGTATTATGTTTTTTAATGACATTGGAGGGGACGCAAACTTTGGAAATCAAACAGGGTCTTTAACACTAAGCGGGATTTTACCTATGGGTAGGTCTGGACACATTCTTTCTGCTGGGGTACAGGGTGGTTTTGGGTCTAGAAAAGCAGACTTAAGCGGTGTTACCTTTATGAATCAATGGGACGGGTCAACATTTAATCCGACAATAAACAGTGGAGAGCAAAACACCTTAAGTACATTTACGTATATGGATGCATCAGCAGGTATTTATTACGTGTATGATGGTGGTAAAAGTTCTTTTTCTAGGAACAACGATTTTAAGCTTAAACTTGGAGTTGCTGGGTTTCATTTGAACCAACCCAAGATGAAGTATATTGATGGCTCGTCAGACTATTTACACCGTAAATATGTTGGGAACGTAGCTGTTGAGTCAGACATTCCAGGCAGGCAGTTAGGTATTGAAGCGAACTTTGTTCAGTTTGTCCAGGGGGGTCACTTTGAAAGTTTGGCCGGCTTCATTTTAAAATACCGTTTTCAAAACACAACAAAAATTACAGGGAATTCACAAGACGCATTTATTGGAATAGGAACATATGTAAGGTTTAAAGACGCGGTAGTTCCAACGGTTGTCTTGGATTGGAAGAGTTTTCATCTTGGGATCTCTTACGACGTAACGGTTTCGGCATTAAGAAAAGCAAACAGCGGAGGGTCGCTAGAGTTTTCTTTAACCTATATAAATAAAGACCACTCCTTGTTTAAAACAAGAGGAAGAAGGTTCTAGTTTGATTTTTGAAACGTATCCTTAAAGAACAAAAAAAGCTTTTTTCTAAACAGAAAGAATACAATAATGTATGGCATGGCCATAAGGTAGAGGATGCCGTAATTAATGTTTGATCCAAAAGAGGCCTCGTCAAGCTCACTCCCTTGTTCTGCAATTAACTTACACTGGGAACACCCTTGACCAAAAAGACTGTTCGTTATTAAGAAAACCGCTAAAACAAGCGCTATTTTTTTCCAATTTTCCATGCTTCAAAGATACTCTTTTTCTAGAAAACCTCACCTTTCAGTTAATTCTAAACAATAGATATTCCATTCGGTTAGCTAGAGTGTGAAAAATTCGAATAAATTTGTACTTATGAGAGTAATAATACAAACCGTTTTGGCGGTATTTTTAGCTGTTTTCAGCTTTGTTGGTTGTAGTGATTCACCTGTAAAAAGTATTGAAAAACCGAGAGACTTAAACCGTTTGATTGCTCAATTTCCAGATAGTGTAGCTTTGTTGTTGGAACGTGGAAACCTTGAGTTTGATCGTTATGGCTATGACGAAGCGATGCGCGATGCGGCTAAAGCGTTTAGAATTGACTCGAACAACCTGGAGTCGCGCATGTTATTTGCGGAGGTGTTGAATAACCGTGAGACCAGAACGTTTCAAGATGTAATAACGGCCCAACACAACTATAAAACGATTGTAAAAGCGCAGCCAAAAAACATACGTGCTCTTATAGGGTTGGCGGCTACATATAGCTATCAACAAGATTTTGAAAAGACTTTTCAGTATGTAAATGAAGCCCTTCGAATTAACCCAAAATACAGAAATGCTTACGTTTTAAAAGGCACGACATACCGTCAAATAGGCAATATGGACTTGGCAAAGTCCTCGTATCAAACGGCAATTCAACAAGACCCATCATTTTTTGAGGCGTACTTCTTTTTAGGTCAAATATATCAATCAGAAAACAACCCGCTCTGCATTGAGTATTTTACAACGGCATTGGAGTTAAAGCCAGCGTATCATGAGATTAAATATCAGTTGGCTTTTTCAAAACAATTGCACAACCAATTAGATGGAGCTGTTGCACTTTACAAAGAAATGGCCGCGGACACGATTGATTTCTATATCAACAGGGGGCTTTTTCATCAGGGGTACATAAAACAGTTTGAATTGAACGATATTGACAGTGCGGTGTTTTATTACAGAAGCGCGCTAAAAACGGAGCCTAGGCACGTTGAGTCGTGGCATAACCTTGGTTTGTGTTATAAAGAACAAGGAAACAAAACAAAGGCACTTCAGTCGTTTGCAAAAGCCTTGCAATACAATCCCGAGTTTAACCTTTCTCGCGAGGAGGCTGAAAGCTTAAGGTAATGAAGGTTGAGCAAAAGCACATACAGTTAATCGGGGATGCATTAATTCCATTTTGTGGGTTCTTTTTGTGGGAATGGAACTTATATTTTATACTACTGTTTTACTTTGTAGACATGATCTCGGACGAGTTTTTCCTTCATTTAAAAACCAATAGAATTGTCAAAAACCAACCGTCTGAAAACAAGGTGAGCTGGTTTAAGTATGGAGCAATAAGTCTTTTTTTGTTTTTCTTAGCAATTGCCGTTACACATTGCTCAATGCTGTTTATTGATGTTGGAATTGATTTCAAAACTGAGGCGATAGCTTTTTGGAACTATGAAGAAATGGGGGTAAAGCAAGGTGTGTTTCTTGTTCCGTTGGTGTTCCTGGTTGGTTTTGTGCAGTACCGCATGGAGTTTCTTTTACCAGGGGTATTTAAAAAGGTGAAAATTGAGTTTGTTTGGAAAAAACACGTACTGGCTTTGTCTGGAATTATTGCTTTAAGCGGACTTTGTTTGGCAACTGCTCAGTTTATCGTTTTCCCAGAGCTTGTGTATATACTTCTAATTATATTCACCACTTCGAGTTATAAATTTCGGTTTAACTAAAGAGAGGGCTTCTTAAGAAACACCGTTATCTCTACGGTTTATTCAGCTGGAATTAACTCAACAGCAACCTCCCAGTTGGCACGAACATTTATTGGTGTAGAGAAAACAGCTAAGGTTTCTGGTTGCTTGCGCGCGGTATAATTTCCAACGTCCCATTTTTTATTTCCATTGCGGTCTTCTACAACAATGAAAGTGTATTTTCCGGGAATTAATTCGGAAAGCTTAAAGGATTCTGAGGGAACATTAATGAAAACCTCTTGAGTAAATACCCCATCTTTAAATGTTTTTAGAACAATTGGAGATTCGTAATAACTTAAGTTTAGGTCAATGGATCCATATTTATGGTCAGGAGCTAGTGTAACAGTATAATAAACTGAACTAAGACTGTCTTTAAGCGAACGTACAGCAGACGGGCTAAATTCAATTAGTAGGCGAGATAAATCCGTTTTATCAAAGAAAAAGAAAAGTTTGTTTTTATAAATCGAAAAGGAGTAGTTGTGCAAAAAGGTTGAATCCTCTAAATTTTGAACGTGTATTAAAGCGGTGTCAATAGATTGAATTAAATCGTTTAAAACAAAACCGACAGTATCGCTTGGGGCATATATGTTAGACCTAATTTTAGAATTTAAACGGAGGGGGGTATTTGTGGTGTTTTCAGAATATCGTAATGATAAAGTGTCACTAAACAGCGCATTTTGAATTGTAATTTCTGCTTTTGTTGTCCCGGCGGTGTTCCAAAATAACTGAACGCTGTCTGCTGTGTGATAGATTTGTTTGTCTGATTCAATAGGCTCATCGTTTATTGTAAACTGCGCGTTTAATAACGATCGGTTTGCAGCAACAATAAAAGCGTTTGGACCAATAAACGTTTTATGTGTGATTTTTGGCTCAAGAACCGGAGTGTATAGCCGATAAGGAACACTGTCTACACTACTTTTCAGCAGCACAATTTGATCATTCTGTGAAAAAGCAACAGGCTCATGATCCTGATATACCATGTCAGCATTTAAATCTTGGAACACAGAAACGGTATACTCTCCCGCGCGCAAAAAGTTCATTTCAGCATAACCTTTGGAGTTTGTTGAAGAAAAACTTACGAGTTTCTGTGTAAATTTATCGCGCAAAACCACCATGATTTTCGCAACAGGCTTACTTGTCCACGCGTTTTTAACTTGGAGTCGGTAGCTTAATGAGTCAAGAATATCGCCCGTTGAGAAAACGTATTGTATTATTGAGTCGTTTGCTTCATTTAGGTCTCGAACAGCACGGTTTAGGTAAATAGCATACGTTGTATTCTTTTGTAAAGTGTCAGTCCAATCTAAGCGCAGTGTTTTTCCTTTGAATGTTGTATTGATTTTGGCGTGTGGTGGAACCATCACAATGTTATTTGCAGGGTTGTTCAGTTTAAAAAATTCATTGAAAGGCATTTCAATATGAGTTCCCTTGAAGTTTGTGGTGCCGTTGGCAGGGAAAACCTTTTTTTTAATTGGCTTAGGCGCAGAAACATCTTGCCCTCCCCCTGTAATTACCCCAACCTGAGCGCAAGAGGAAACAATAAAAAGGAGTATAAAAACTAAATAACGGTAACCAACCATGTGCATAATTCGTTTAATTCAAATTCATCAACTGCATCAAAAGTAGCTAAATCAGAGCTATCTATATCTAAAACACCAATAACCTCATCATTTTTAATCAATGGGACAACAATTTCGCTTTTAGAAAAGCTACTACATGCAATGTGTCCAGGAAATTCAGCAACATTTTCTACAACCAGTGTTTTTTTCGACTCCCAGGAAGTGCCGCAAACACCTTTTCCAAATTGAATTCGTGTACAAGCGACAGGTCCTTGAAAAGGCCCCAACACGAGCTCGTTATTTTTTACCAAATAAAAACCCACCCATAAAAATTGAAACGCTTCGTTAAGTGCGGCGCAGATGTTTGAAAGGTTTGCAATTGGATCGGTCTCAGGACCAACCAACGCTTTAATTTGTGGTATCAATTGTCGATATGTTTCCTTTTTTTCTCCACGATTAATTTCTAAGGTTTCGGCCATAACTACGCTTTCTACAAAGTTGCTTTTTTTAAGTTTAATCTGCAATTTTTCACTATCTTGAATAGAGAAACGAAAACAAACCCTATAAAACCAACAAAATGTTAAAGAATGTTCAGGTAGAAAAAATATTGTTTTTAGACATTGAAACAGTTCCTCAAACGTATGCGTTTGAAAAGCTTGATGAAAAATCAAAGGAATTATTTGAAATGAAAACGAGATTTATGCAGAAGGGAGAGAAAACGTTTCAAGACCTTTACAATGAACGTGGGGGTATTTATGCTGAGTTTGGTAAAATTGTCTGTATCTCTGTTGGGTTTGTGAATGAAACACCTACTGGAAAACGAATCAGAATGAAGTCTTTTTATCATGAAGATGAAGAAACCCTTTTGATACAGTTTAAGCGACTCCTAGAAGAACATTACAACTCTCCCATGAGCATTTTATGCGGACATAATGCAAAAGAGTTTGATTTTCCATATATCTGCCGTAGAATGTTAATCAATGGGGTTGAACTACCTTCTGTATTAGACATTGCAGGAAAAAAACCTTGGGAGATAAACCATTTAGATACAATGGAGCTGTGGAAGTTTGGGGATTTTAAGGCTTATACGTCGTTGGCTTTACTGTGCCATGTGTTTAAAATACCAACACCTAAAGATGATATTTCGGGGGCCGATGTTGCCCGTGTTTATTTTGAGGACAAAGACCTTGAACGAATAAAAGTATATTGTGAAAAAGACGTTGTAGCTTTAATTCAATTATTTATCAAAATGACAGGCGGCGACTTAATCGAAGAAGCTGAAATATCATATTCATAGCGCATTTTAAAAGGAACACACTATAAAAGGTTCTAAAAGCGATAAAAAGAATTCGGAATCGAGGTTTAGATTACAAAAACAACTTCTTCAGTAGTTTGTTCTTGCTCCACCTTAATTACACCTTGCCCTGTTTTACTTCCCGCAACAACTTCAATTGTAAGAACAGCAACACCAGCTTGTCCTACTTGGTATGTTTCATTGAAATTAAACGTTGCCTTACCGCCTGAATCTGAAGTGGCAGACATTGGGAAAACATCGGTATTAATACTATTCGGGGTCGTTGTTGTTCCTTCTGCTTTTAAGAGTACGTTGGCTCCTGCAACAAGTGCGTTAGCGTTGTTTTTTACAACAATAACAGCCAGTGTATCAACCTTTTTTTTACACCCAACACCTAGTGTTAAGCTAAAGATTACTAAAAAACTTAGTGTGATTAATCGATTTAATTTCATAATTCAAATGTTTATAAAGGAAGAAAAACTGTTTCAACAGCTGTTGTGTGCACCCTACTTCTTACAGTTCCCTCTGCTGTTTTTGTGTTTGTTTTTGCAATGACATCAAAGTAAGCAACTGTTTGATCTTCTGCTGCCGCATCATAATATGGGGCAAGATTAAACTGTGTAAACCCTGAACTGTTTGTGATTAACGTGTCAACATATGGGTTTGTTGCTGGCGTTGAATTTACATCGCCAACAATAATAACTTTTGCACCCTCAACAACCTGGTTGCTTGCTGAGCGAACAAAGACTTTTACAACAGAAGGTTCATTGTTTTTACACGACTGTGTAAACCCAACAAATAAAACGACTGCGAATAAAACTCCTAACTTTCTAAATGTGGTTTTCATGTGGTTACATTAAACGGTGACTTACCCAAAGGTAATCTAATTTTGTACGATATAAAAAATCTTTGTTTGTTAATTCTTAACTTCGTACGCTATAAGTTGTAATAATGTTACACTTTATTAATAATAACAGAGAATAAAGGAAGCTCTTTTTACCGTATTTTAAGAAGTGCTTCTTGTGCATAGTTAAGGCGAATAAATTAGTAGAATGAAAGAAAAAATAGCAGAAATAGTTAAAGCGATCAGCAACGAATCGGTTAAAAACACAGAGGAGTTAGAACGGTTTAGAATAAAGTATTTAGGCTCTAAAAATGTCATTAAACACTTGTTTTCGGAATTGAAAAATGTACCGAATGAAAGTAAAAAAGAAGTTGGACAATTGTTGAACGGTCTAAAAAACCACGCACAAGAACAGTTCGATGTAATTAAAATAAAATTAGAAAATAGCTCAAGCGAAGAGTCAGTTATTGATACATCACGACCTGGCGATCAAATTGAAGTTGGGTCTCGTCACCCGCTTTCGTTGGTTCGAAGTGAAATTATTGAGATTTTTGACCGCATTGGATTTACTGTGTCTGAAGGGCCTGAAATAGAAGATGATTGGCACAATTTTTCGGCGCTAAACTTTCCACCAGAACACCCTGCACGCGATATGCAAGACACCTTTTTTATAGAGAAAGGAACCAATGAAATGGCGCTTCGAACGCATACATCTTCTGTACAAGTGCGTGTAATGGAAAATGAAAAACCGCCAATTAGAACGATTTCTCCAGGAAGAGTGTATAGAAACGAAGCAATTTCTGCGAGGGCACACTGTTTCTTTCATCAGGTTGAAGGCTTATATATTGACAAGGATGTTTCTTTTGCAGACTTAAAGCAAACGCTGTTGTATTTTGCTCAAGAGATGTTTGGTGAAAAAGCACAGATTCGCCTTAGGCCATCATACTTTCCTTTTACTGAACCAAGCGCAGAGGTTGATGTTTCGTGCACCATTTGTAATTCAAAAGGGTGTAATGTGTGTAAATATACCGGTTGGTTAGAGATTTTAGGGTGTGGAATGGTTGACCCGAATGTTTTAGAGTCGAGTAATATTGACAGCAAAACGTACTCTGGATTTGCTTTTGGAATGGGGGTAGAACGAATTGCTCAATTGAAATATCGTGTAAATGATTTGCGTCTTTATTCAGAGAATGATATTCGCTTCTTAAAACAATTTACTTCAGGAATTTAATCATGGGGCTGCTATCTTCTAAAAAACGTGACGATTTACCTTGGAAAGACCTTGAGTCTGTTGAACAGTTAACTGAGCTGCTTCAAAAGGCAGGAGACAAGCCGGTACTACTTTTTAAACACAGCACACGTTGTGTCGTTTCTTCAATGGCCTTAAAAAACTTTGAAACGGACTGGGTAACAGGATTGGACTTGTGTGACCTATACTTTCTTGATTTGTTAAATTATAGGGATATTTCAAATGAAATAGCAGTTCTGACAGGAGTTATACATCAATCACCTCAAGTAATTGTTGTTAAAAATAAAACAGTTATTTACGAGGCCACACATTCAGCAATTGACGCTGTTCAGGTTCAATCATTATTGAAAGAAGCATGAAAAAAATCATTTTAATTGCCTTAATTCTTGTTGTTGGAGGAAGTTTATTGATTTACCCGCTTTTAAAAGAAGAAGCACCTGTGTTTAAAAACAAACAACGCTCAAACGCAGCAATATTTACATTTAAAGAAAATCTGGCCGTCGTTGGAGATGAGCAGGTTCCTTTAGAAATAAAAATCAATAAGGAGATTACGAAATCGGACTTATATTATAACGATAGTTTAATTATGTCTTGGGATGCTCCAGCCGGGGTGCTGACGTATTTGTTTAGCCCAGGAATGTTTGGTGTGGGAACAAGAACACTGAACCTACTCTCTACATTGGCTGATGGATCAACCTTTGTTGATAATAGAAAGGTGCGTGTTTTATCCGATGTGATTCCCCAAGTAATGACAACGAAAATTATAAACACCCACCCGCACAACCCAACGAGTTTTACGCAAGGGCTAGCCTTTTATAAGGGCCTTTTATATGAAGGCACAGGTGATCCGGGAAACCAAGGACTAACAACGGTTGCTCGAGTAGATTTAACCACAGGTGAAATCAAGCAAAAAATGGGACTTAGCGCAGGTTTTTTTGGCGAGGGGATTACGATTCTAAACAATACACTATACCAACTTACGTGGCAAAATCAAACGTGTTACACGTATGATGTTACACAAAATCTACAGTTAAAAGGAGAGTTTAATTATGCTGATGAAGGATGGGGGCTTTGTAATGATGGAGCCCACTTGATTATGTCGGATGGCTCTGAACGAATTACATTTAGAAGCCCTGAAACATTTGAAATAAGTCACACAATTGAGGTGTATAACAACCAGGGGCCAGTTAATTATTTAAATGAGTTAGAATATATCGAGGGTAAAATTTATGCAAACGTTTGGACTACAAACGCAGTGGTTGTAATTGATCCGGTAAACGGAAAAGTTTTACAAGAAATTAACGCAACCAACCTTGTTCTAAAAGGGCAGGGAACAGGAGAAGTTTTGAATGGAATTGCACACAATAGCGCAACAGGAAAAACGTATATGACAGGGAAGTATTGGGGTAAGCTTTTTGAGGTTGACTTTGTAGAACCGGGGCTGTAGTTTTTTTTGATTGAAACAGAAGAGAACTCTTTTTAGGCGTTTAGCTGGGTCACTGTTTTGTTTGCCACGCGCAGAATTCTTCCAGGGTATTTTTCAACCATCGTCATGTCGTGAGTTGCCATTAGAATTGCTGTTTTTTCTTCTTTTGCCACCGCAACCAATAGGCGCATAATTTCTTCAGAAGTTTCGGGATCTAAGTTTCCCGTTGGCTCATCAGCCAGAATGAGTTTTGGCTTATTTAACAGCGCTCGAGCTATAGAAACCCGCTGTTGCTCACCTCCAGATAAAGCAAAAGGCATGGCGTTTATTTTGTTTTCGACACCAACAAGTTGTAAAACCTCTTTAGCCCTAACCTCCATTAACTTTTTGTTTTTCCAACCAGAAGCACCCATTACAAATAGTAAGTTTTTCAAAATGGAACGATCTGTAAGCAATTGAAAATCCTGGAACACAATGCCAATTGTTCGCCTTAATTTAGGGGTGTCTTTACGCTTAAGTGTATTTAAGTTAAAGCCTGCAACTTCACCATCACCTTTTGACAAGCCTAACTCACCATAGAGCATCTTGAGCAGACTACTTTTCCCCATTCCTGTTTTACCGATTAGGTAAACAAATTCTTCAGATGTAATATCAATATTAATGTCTTGAAGTACAGGGACTCCACCTTGATGAATTTCGCCAGATTTAATATTAATTACACTACTCACGGTTCTTAGTTTTATGTAAAGATGGTAAATGCCAGCACATCATTCCCAAATGCCAGCGAAATAATCTTAACAAAAATTCGTTTAAAACTTTTAGAACCCCTCTCCAAACTCCGTACAAGGTGAATTACTTTTACTTAGTTAAAACACAGTGTAAATGAACAAGTTCCTATTTTTTATTGCAATGATGTGCAGTTTTGTTGTCTTGTCGCAGACTTCAGAGAAATACAACAGCGATTATGAAAAGTATTACCGCGCAGAACAGCTGTTCGAAAAGGAGCAGTATGGAGCAGCTCGCTATGAGTTTCGTGCTTTCATGGATGACTTCAAAAAAGTCAACGACCCAATGTATGTTAAAGCAGCATATTATGAATCAATTTCTGCGCTAGAGTTGTATAACACGGATGCAGTTCCCTTGTTGATGAATTTCAACACGAGCTATCCAGAAAGCATTTATAAGAAGCAAATACAATTTAAATTAGGGAGGTTCTATTACCACAAAAAAAAGTATGACGATGCGCTGAGCTGGTTTAATCAACTAAGTGTTCAAGACCTTGATTCGGACGATAAAGATGAGTTCTTTTTTAAAAAAGGGTATTCAAACTTTAAAGAAAAATTATTTACAGAAGCCAGAAATGCTTTTTATGAAGTAAAAGATGGGGAATCTCAGTATGCAGCACCTTCGTTGTATTATTATTCACACATTGCTTATCACAACAAGAAGTATCAATTGGCTTTAGATGGTCTTTTGAAACTTGAAGAAGATCCAAAATTTGGCACGGTAGTGCCTTATTATATAGCCCAAATCTACTACCTGCAAAACAAGTACGAAGAGGTAACGTTATACGCGAAAAAAATTGCAGGCAACGAAAAAGTTGTAAATGAAAAAAACATTAATCACTTAATTGGAGATGCATTTTATAGGGTTGGAAAGTATGACGAGGCTGTTCCCTACCTTGAGGCATATAATAAGGTGGCAAAAACGACACGTGATGAAGATTACTGCTTAGGGTATGCATACTTTAAAAGTGGGGGCTACAACAAGGCTGTTCGCATCTTTGATAAAGTAAAAAAAGTAGAAGATAGTTTAGGTCAGGTGGCTTACTACCATATAGGAGAAGCGTTATTGAAACTTGACAATCAGGTTTCTGCACGATCGGCATTTGAGGGCGCGGCATTTATTGATATGGACAACACCATTCAAGAGGACGCGCTCTACAACTATGCTATTTTATCGTACAAACTAGATGTTAATCCATACGACGAGGCCGTTGAAGCATTTGAGATGTACCTTAAAAGCTACCCTGAGTCTGACCGCAAAGAAGATGTTTACCAGTATCTAGTTAATGTTTACATGAACACCAATAACCATCAAAAGGCATTGGCGTCACTAGACAAGCTTTTAATTAAAGATGTTCGCTTAAAAACAGCATATCAACTGATTGCCTTTAATCAGGGTGTTGGTCGTTTTCAAACAGCAGATTTTTCTGGAGCAATCACTTCTTTTGGTCTCGTTAAACGCTACCCAATAGATCAAACATTGTCAGGGAAGGCGCTGTATTGGACTGCAGACGCAAACTATAGGTTAAAAAATTACGACAAAGCAATTAAACAATACAAAGCGTTTATTTTGTCAAAATCTACCTTGTTTCCAGAGCTGCACCAGGAGGCGCAATACAACATTGGCTATGCTTATTTAAAGAAAGAAGACAAACGAAAATCAATAGAGGCATTTAGGTCATTTATACAGTCGGGGCCAAAAAATAAACGTAAAGAAGCCGATGCTTTGATGAGAATTGGAGACAGCTATTATGTTTTGAAAGAAAATGAACAAGCTGTTAAGTATTACGGGAAGGCATTGAAACTAAATGCGGGCTATGTTGACCAAGCGTTATTCTATATGGGAAAAACATATGGCTATATGAGTCATCCCGAAAAGAAAATTGAACACCTGCTAGATATTGTGAATAACTACAAGGACTCTAAGTATCTGAAAATTTCTATTCATGAAATTGCTGAAAGCTATAATTCAGCAGGGGAGCTTTCGAATGCCTTAAAATATTACAGTAAAATAGTTGATGATTATCCAGAATCGGTACTGGTTGTTGACTCTAAAATTAACATTTCAGACGTCTATTTTAAGCAAGAAAATTACGCCAAGGCAGAAGCCGGGTACAACGAAATACTAATACAGTTTGGCTCTCAAGGGGACGTGTGTGAGAAAGCCGTCCGCGGTTTAATTGAGACATATACAGCCCAAGGCCAACCAGATCGAGTTGAGGCGTTGGTTTCTCAATATGATTGCGCAAACTTTACAACAATAGAGCAAGAAGACCTATACTACTTGCCTGCGATGGAGAAGTATGAAGACAGCTCTTACCAGGAAGCGACGAAATTATTTAAAAAATACTTAAAGAAGTTTCCGGCGGGAAGGTACACGGTTGAAGTGAAGAACTATTTGGCGAATTCGTACTATACACTAGGAGATTTTGACCAGTCAATAGCGATTTATAAAGAGTCGTTAAAGGGAGGGAGCAATGGGTTTACAGAACTTGCTGCCTCTCGGGTTTCTCATTATTTATACAATGAAGGCAGGTATGCAGAAGTAATCCCTTACTATGAGAAGCTAGAGTTGGTTAGCTCAACGCCAGAAGTGATTTTTAATTCAAAAGTTGGCCTGATGCGAAGCAGCTTCTTAATAGAAGACTGGGCTAAAGCATCTATTTATGCGGCTAAAGTTTTAAAGAACACGCAGGTTAATGATGCGATAAAACTAGAAGCTTACTATGCACAAGGAATGGCAAACTACCATACTGAAAAGTACGATGAAGCAAAAACTTCGTTGGTTTGGGTTATACAAAACACAACCACTGTAAAAGCTTCAAAGGCACGATACACGTTGGCTGACATTTTCTTTAACCAGGCGTTTTATGCTGAGGCAGACGATGAAATTACAGCGTTAATAAAGCAAAAACCAGCATATAATTATTGGATTGCAAAGGGTTTAATTTTAAGGTCTAAGGTTTTGGTTGTTCAAAAGGAATTGTTTCAATCGGAGCAAAATTTAAAATCTGTAATTGACCATTACCCTATTTCAGATGATGGTATTTTGGATGAGGCCAATGAGTTGTGGAATGAACTAATGCAGTTGAAAGATCAGCCCAAGGAGGTAGAGCCTGATGTAAATCAGATTATAGAAATTAACGATGAAGACGAAAATTAGCATGAAAAAAATAGCATCACTTTTATTTTTAGCCTGCACGTTTGTTTCGTACGGACAGCCAGGCGTTACTGTAATTGCTTCTGGAGATAGGTATATTGAGCCCGTTTACCGTGTTGCGTTGAGCCCGCGTGTTATTGATACAACAATCAAAACAGCTATCGTTGAATACCCGTTGTTGGTATTAAAACATGAAACGCAAACAGAGGTAAATCAAATCAATCCAGCGTCAATTAAAACAATTGACAAACTACCGCCATTTTACAATACATATATTAAACTTGGGGTAGGAACTGAACTTATGCCAATAGGCGAAGTGTTCTTTGATGCAGGCCGCTCTAGAAAACACCTTTACGGAGGACATGTAAAACACCTCAGCTCTTTCGGGTCTTTAAAAGGGTATGCACCTTCCACGTTTGATCGTACAAAGGTGAATGTATACGGAGGAATTAATGAACGGCGATATAGTTTGCGAGGCGATATACACTACAACAATCAAGGCTTACACTATTACAGTGTTTCTGACACCTTAGGTTTGGAGCGAGACAGTATTGCTCAACGGTACAGTGATGCCGGCTTTAAAGCGAGTTTTAAGTCGCACAAAAAGGACAGTTCAAATGTGAACTATCAAATAGGTCTTAGCTATAACAACTATTTATCTAAAACACCCAATACAAAAGAACATGCGGCGTGGCGTGCGCGAGAAAACTTTGTGGAGATAACATCTACTACGTGGTACAAACAAAACAAAGAAACCTTTGCGGCAGATTTGAATGTGCGTTACAACGGGTACCGTTATGGTGTTCCAGATTCAAGTCTAACAGGACTAGGTTCTGGAGTTGTATTGAACAATACAGTGGTTAACTTGAAACCAACAATTACGACAACGCTACAAGACAATCGCTTCAAAGCTAAAGTTGGTTTAGACCTTACGCTTGACGTTCATAATACAACACGGGTCTACATTTACCCAATTGCTGAAATTAAGTACAGCATGTTTAACGACATTTTTATTCCGTATGCAGGGATTAGAGGGGGGTTAACTCAAAATACGTTTAAACGTTTAACCCAAAAAAACGAGTTTTTGTTGGCGAATGTTTACTTGAAAAATGAAAAGCGTCCAGTTGAATTTTATGGAGGAATAAAAGGAACCTTGAGTAAGCGGATGAGCTTTAACGCTGGAGTTACCTTTGCAAACGTTCGAGACAAAGCCTTGTTTGTTACAGACTATACACATAGGAATAAATTTAATGTGATTTATGACACAATAAATACGGCCACAATTGATGCGTCTATCTCTTATCAACTTAAAGAACAGCTTAAAATAGACGCGCTGGGAAGGTTTAACTCATATACAGCTTTAAACAATAGTTATGCTTGGAACTTGCCCCGCTTAGAGTTTTTAGTGAGGGGGTCTTACAACCTGTTTAATAAGTTTTTATTCAAGTTAGATTTAACACTAGAAGAAGGAAGGAAGGCGCTTGTGTACGAAATGGACGATGATGTGACTGTTGAAAATGGTCAATACATCAAGAGCTTAGGCTTCATTACAGACTTGAACTTAGGGGTTGAATACCGTTATAACAAACGTATTTCGGCATTTATAGAGTTTAATAATGTCGCGTCACAACGCTATAAGAGGTGGTACAATACACCTGTGCACAGCTTCCAATTTTTAGGAGGGGTAACGTTTAGGTTGTAACGGTCAGGAGTAATAACTGAAAAGCCTGTCGTTTATTGAACCGTGTCTTATGTGGAAGGCGGGTTGTTCTTGTCTGCAACATCAACATTTTTAATCGGTTGCGGGAAGTACTGTTTTTGACGAATAAACACCATAACGACCCCCAAGGTAATTGTTGCGTCAGCAAGGTTCCAAATGAAAGGAAAAACCTCTTTTTGTCCGAGGTAAGGAACCCACTCTGGCCAGTATGCTTGAAACTTAAACATATCCACAACATTTCCAAAAAGAAACCCCGTGTGTCGTGTTTCAATTGTTCCATAAAAGCATTCCGATGTTATCCCTGATCCGTCCAATCGGTTGAAAGGCATACAAGGGTCGTATTCAAATACAAAGTCATAGAACATTGAGTCAATTAGGTTGCCTGTTGCCCCTGCAAAAACGAACCCGATCGCAATTAAGAACTCTAAACGAGCGCCTTTTTGAGCCTGTTTAATCCAGTAATAAATTAAGGCCCCAATAGCCCCAATCCGGAAAATACTCAGGGCAAGTTTGTGCCATGCTTGAGATCCAAAGGTTGTACCAAATGCCATTCCTTGGTTTTCGATGTATTCCAAAACAAACCAATTGCCGAGTAGCGCCTGAGATTCACCATAACCAAAATTGGACTTAATGTAAACCTTGATAAGCTGGTCGAGCGCCAGTATTAGTGTCACGATAACCGTGACAATGAGTGCTTTTCTTTTCACAAAACTAACCTTGAGCGTTCTTAGCGGCAATACTAAGCGTTGCATGAGGAACTAGCCTTAAACGCTCTTTCTGAATAAGGTTGCCTGTAGCACGACAGATGCCATAAGTCTTGTTTTCAATACGAACAAGAGCATTTTGTAAGCTAGCAATAAATTTTTCTTGCCTTGCAGCAAGTTGAGCAACCTCCTCACGAGACAAGGTATCAGAGCCATCCTCCATCATGTTAAATGTACGTCCAGTATCATTTGTTCCATGATCATTGCTGTGTGATAACGAACCGTTTAATAACGAAAGGTCTTCTCTTGCCTCTGCAAGCTTGTTGTTTATTAGCTCCTTAAACTCTTTCAAGTCGCTGTCTGAATATTTTTTTGTTGCCATATTATATGTAGAATTTGACGGTTAACAATCGTCTTTTTTAATGTGTTTTTCTAACGAAAAGATAAATATAGAGTTCTAACTGAAAATACACAATAAACAATTGATAAAAATGTACCTTCGTGTCTATGGTAAAACTGTTTTTTGGAAATAGGCCGATTGTATTGATACTTCTACCAGCTATAATAGGTCTTTTTGGTCTTTTAAATTATTTTTTCCCACACCACATACCTGAAAACCAGGTGTCCTTAGGATTTTTAGGAGCTATTGGAAGTCAGACACACTGGCTGTGTCAGGGTGTAGCCTTTAGTTTAATCGTCATTAATGGCGTTATTATTAACCATATTTTCAACAGGCACGACTTTATGGAAAGAAACAGCTACTTGATTGCATTGCTTTATGTTGTTATCATGAGTTTTTTTCATTCTTTTTACTTTACAAGTGGAGCCTCGTTAGCTCAAACACTTTTAATTTTAATGGTTGTTCAGTTGTTTAAGTTAAACCAGAACGAAGACGGAAGACGGGCTGTGTTTAACGCAGCTTTTTTATTCGGGCTAGCGGCATCAATACACCCTATTTTACTTGCGGGAATCCCCTTTTTATTTTGGATGATTTGGGTGGTTAAACCCTTCTCTTTAAGGGAGTCAGCATTAGCAATTGTTGGCCTGGGGTTGCCGTTAATGTATGCGGGAGTTTTTGGCTTTTTTTTAGAAGTTGATTTTGTTCGTGAGGGGTTTAGTAGCTCGACAAGAGAATCATATTACTATGATCGTCTGGCGTTGTCCTTTTTGGTGCTGTGCCTAATCTTAATTAGTCTATCGCCAATTTTAAAAAAAATAGGAACAAGTACGATTCGGTTAAAAAAGTTAATTAGAATACTTCTTTTGTTCATAGTTTTTTCTTTGGTCATCGCATTGCTAGATCTTTTTTTCTTTGGTCATCCAGAAGGATTAAGCCTTCTTGTGTTTCCATTAATGTTAATACTTCCTTATGCATTTGGCATAAAAACACCACGCACAAGTGCCGTAATAACCTATTATTTGATTTTTTTCATCGCTGTGAGTAAGTTTTTCATCTCTTTTGATTTGTTAGGGCTCTAATTATCGTAATTTTACACCAACCTATTTAATAGATAAAAATGAAGTTTGGAGTAGTTACTTTTCCTGGATCAAATTGCGATGAAGATATGGTGTATGTGCTGGAAAGCATTTTAGACCAAAAAGTTGAACGCCTTTGGCACAAGGACACCAATTTAAAAGGAGTTGATTTTGTTATTTTACCTGGAGGGTTCTCGTATGGAGATTACCTAAGGTCAGGAGCAATTGCTAAGCTGTCACCAATTATGGGTGAGGTTATCAAGCACGCAAACAATGGCGGATATGTTATGGGAATCTGTAACGGGTTTCAAATTTTAACAGAGTCAGGGCTGCTAGAGGGCGCATTGTTACACAATGACAATCAGAAGTTTATCTGTAAAAACATTCACCTTAAACGTGTTTCTGGAGATACAGGAATTACCAAAAACTTAAATGCGACTAAGGCATATAAAATTCCGATTGCTCATGGTGAGGGGCGTTTTTTCGCATCAGAAGCAACAATTGATAGGTTAGAGGCTAACGGACAAGTTTTGTTCCAATACTGTGATGAAAATGGTGTTGTTAATTCTGAAAGTAACCCAAATGGTTCTGTCAACAACATTGCAGGAATTTGTAATGAAGGAAAGAATGTTTTTGGAATGATGCCTCATCCAGAAAGAGCTGCTGATGAAGAGTTGGCAAATACGGATGGAAAGGAAATGTTCCTGTCTATTTTAGCACACTGTAAATAACACCCTATGCGCGTTTTATTATTAGGTTCTGGAGGAAGAGAGCATGCTTTAGCATGGAAAATGGCCAAAAGTTCATTGTTAGAAGAGTTGTTTATTGCTCCTGGAAATGCAGGAACAAAGCAGCACGGTACTAACGTAAACATATCACCTTCAAATTTTGAAGAAGTGAAAGGGTTTGTTCTTGAGAACAACATTAACATGGTTGTTGTTGGCCCTGAAGATCCATTGGTAAATGGGATTGTCGATTTCTTTGAAGCTGACGCAGACATTTCAGAAGTGCCTATTATTGGTCCAAATAAAGTTGCTGCTCAAATGGAAGGCAGCAAGGACTTTGCAAAAGAATTCATGAAGCGACACAACATTCCTACTGCAAAGTATGGAACGTTTACAAAAGACACCTTAGAAAAAGGTTATGCGTTTTTAGAGACAATGAAAGCGCCATATGTTTTGAAAGCAGATGGTTTAGCTGCAGGGAAGGGGGTTTTAATTTTGGATAACCTTTCAGAGGCTAAAAAAGAACTAAAAAGCATGCTTTCGGATGCTAAGTTTGGCGATGCAAGTTCACGGGTTGTGATTGAACAATTTTTGGATGGCATTGAACTTTCTTGTTTTGTCATTACAGACGGTGATGCATATAAAATTTTACCAGAAGCGAAAGATTATAAGCGAATAGGAGAAGGAGATAAGGGGTTAAATACTGGAGGAATGGGTGCAATTTCACCAGTTCCATTTGCAAACCCAACATTTTTAGAGAAAATAAAAAACCAAATAATTATCCCTACTATCAAAGGGTTTAAGGCAGATGAAATCGTTTATAAGGGATTTGTCTTTTTTGGAATTATTAATGTGAAAAACGAACCTTATGTAATTGAATACAATTGCAGAATGGGAGATCCAGAAACGGAGGTGGTTATCCCTCGATTAAAGTCAGACATTCTTGATTTATTTGAAGGTGTTGCCACAAACACGTTGTCTGAATGTGATATTCAGTTTGATGAAAGAAGTGCCACAACGGTTATGATGGTTTCTGGAGGATACCCTGAAAGCTATGAAAAAGGGAAGCAAATCTTTGGATTAAACGCGGTAACGGAAAGCATTATTTTTCATGCGGGAACGGTTTCTGATGGACCAGCGGTGCTTTCGAACGGAGGGCGTGTTTTAGCAGCAACTTCTTATGGTAAAGATGTCGCTACAGCATTAAAAAAGTCGTACGAATCGATTGCTAAAATCGAGTTTGAAAAATCAAATTATCGAAAGGATATAGGCTTTGATGTACTTTAATTCTTAGGAATTAGTATATTTAGTTCTGTAAAAATTATAAATGGAGGGTCCTCTTATTGGTATAATTATCACACTAATTTTTTCAGCCTTTTTTTCGGGGATGGAGATTGCTTATATTTCCTCAAACCGATTAAAAATAGAACTTGATAAGTCAAAAGGGACAATCAAGGGAAAAATACTCGGAATCTTTTATAAACACGAATCGCATTTTATAGCCATGCTTTTGCTTGGAAATAACATTGCGCTTGTTTTCTTTGGTTTGTTTTCAGCCGATATGCTGGAGGGAATTATTGCTTCTTGGGGAATTACCGGAGAGGGGCTTACCCTGTTGCTTCAAACGACCTTATCTACAGCATTGGTTTTGGTTACGGCAGAGTTTTTGCCAAAAACATTTGTGCAGATGAACCCCAATGGCTACTTGCGTTTTGCCACAGCGCCAATGATTTTAATTTATGGAGTGCTTTACATACCAACATACATTGTATTGTGGTTGTCTAGCATTTTCTTAAGAATTTTAAATGTTGACAGCGACAACAGCGAGAAAGTTTTTTCTAAAATTGACTTAGAAGATTATGTGCACGACATTAATGAACGGATAAGCGATGAGCAAGAGCTGGGGAATGAGGTTCAGATTTTACAGAATGCCCTTGATTTTGATTCGGTAAAAGCCCGAGACTGTATGATTCCTAGAACAGATATTATTTCAGTTTCTGTAGAAGATGAAATTACAGCGTTAGGTAAAAAGTTTATTGATTCAGGAAAATCGAAAATAGTTGTGTATCGAGAAAATATTGATGATATCATTGGCTATGTACACTCGTTTGAAATGTTTAAATCTCCGGAGTCAATTAAACAAATATTGTTGCCAATACCATTTGTCCCTGAAGCAACGCCTGGAAAAGAGCTGTTAGAGCTGTTTACAGAGAAGTCAGGAAACATTGCTGTTGTTGTGGATGAATATGGGGGCACAGCAGGGATTGTAACCATAGAGGACGTTATAGAGGAAATATTTGGAGAGATAGAAGATGAGCACGACAAGGAGGAGTTTATTGAAGAACGAATTTCAAAAACAGAATACCGTTTTTCTGCACGTTTAGACATCGATTATTTAAACGAAGCCTACGAATTTGAATTACCTACCTCTGAAGCGTATGAAACCTTAGGCGGAATGATTATTGATCATTTAGCGTCCATTCCAGAGGCTGGCACAATGATTGAGTTAGAACGTATAAAAATGCATATTGAAACCGTTAGTCAAAACCGCATTGAAGTGGTTCGATTAGAAAAATAAAGCAGTGCCAAATAGAATTTTAAATAGCTTAGTCGTTTGTTTTTTTCTGTCAGCAACTACGTTTGCCCAAGAAGTTAAGCGCTATAAATTATCCGAATCGTTGAATGAAATTTCTGGTTTGGAACAAATTAATGATAGCACTTTTGTGGCCATTAATGATGGAGGAAATAAACCAATCATATTTCTTTTAAATGCACACGGAAAAATTTTAAAAAAAGTTAAAGTCGTTGATGCAGAAAACACCGATTGGGAAGACATAGCCATTGACAATAAGCACCTCTATATTGGTGACTTTGGGAACAACGAAAACAAACGAAAGAAGCTTGTAATTTATCGTGTAAAGATTAAAGACCTTTTAAAAGGGAAAGAAGTTGAATCGAAAAAAATCAAGTTTAGTTACCCTGATCAGACCAAGTTCCCACCCTCAAAAAAGAAATTTAACTTTGACGCTGAGGCACTTGTTTGTGATGAAAATTCACTGATTGTTTTCACAAAATGTAATACAGACCCTTGGACAGGAAAAGCATTTGCTTATAAGATCCCAAAAGAACCAGGAACGTATGTTGCTAAGAAGAAAAAGGAAATTTATATTGGTCCAAATGGCTGGGGTATGGACGCCATAACAGCGGCAGATTATTACGAAGGAAAATTCTATGTAAGCACGTATAATCGAATAATTATATTGAAATATGCGAACAAAAAGTATTCTTTTGTGAAAGAACTCTTTTTTGATGACATTTCTCAAAAGGAATCCATTGTCGTTTTAACTAAAAATACCGCCTTTGTAGCAGATGAAAAACACCGCCTTTTGGGAGGAGGATTTTTAATAAAATATAAGATACCTCATGATTAAAATATCTGATTTTGAAGCAGTAATTTTTGATATGGACGGTGTTTTAATAGACTCTGAACCCTTATGGAAAATTGCAATGGAAGAAGTTTTTCTTTCAATTGGTTGTCCACTTTCTCGCGAAGATTTTCAGCACACTGTTGGGCTTCGAATTGATGAGGTTATTGCTTATTGGTATGCTAAGGTTGGTTGGAAAAATGCCTCAGAATCTGAAGTTGAGCAACGCATCGTGAACAGAATGATTGATTTAATTCACCAGAACGGAAGTCCGTTAATTGGGGTGTTGGACACGATTGCTTTTCTTAAGAAAAACAAGGTGAAAATTGGATTAGCTACATCGTCGTATACAGTTCTAATTAAAGCTGTTTTGGAAACCTTAAAAATTGAACAGGAGTTTGATTTTGTTCACTCAGCCGAAGATGAAGAATTTGGAAAACCTCATCCTTCAGTATATTTAACGGTTGCAAATCGTCTTCATGTTTCTCCACTAAAGTGCCTTGTAATCGAAGACTCATTAAACGGAATTATTTCAGGAAAGGCAGCCCGAATGAAGGTGGTTTGTATTCCTGAAAAAACACATACGCCCGACCCTAAACTGTGTCTTGCAGACTTCACCTTTAATACAATGTCAGATTTTCTAACGACTATACGCAGTAACAACTAAATAAAAAACAATGAAAAGAGCAATATTATTAATTTGTTGTCTAGCCGCTATAGGGATCTCCTTTGCACAAGATTTTGAGAAAGATGAGAATTACCTGTCTGCGGGCTTGGGCTTAGATTTTTTCGGTTACCGAACAATAAACAGCTCTTTATTAGGGACAAGCACAAGGTCTTCCATTGGTCCAATTCAATTGGCCTATGAAAGAGGTGTTACGGGTCTGATAGGCATTGGTCGTATAGGCGTTGGAGGATTAATCACTCAAGCATTTTACACTCAAAAATATACAAACGAGCTTGAAGAAAGCGTGTACAATAGATTCCGATTGGGGCTTTTGGTGCGCGGAGCTTATCATTTTGAATTTGATGTCCCGCAAATGGATGTATATGCTGGGGTTGCTACAGGTGTTTACCTTAATTCAGATAAAAACAAAGTGCCTAATGCACTTGTACCGGGAGAATATACAACATCTAGAACGACACGTCTTTCAGGTGCTCATTCGCTCTTTGTAGGAATCAGATATTACTTTACAGATGCTTTGGGAGTGTATGCTGAAACAGGTTATGGCCCATCTCTTTTTAATGGAGGTCTGGTTGTTCGTCTTTAATTAACGTAACACTTTTTGATAACAATCAAACACGCAAGGTTGTACTAGGTTTTTTGCCTTCTCTGCAATGGTGGGTTTAAGCTCCGTAAATGAACTTGAATGTGTAAAGCTATAGCCCAGCTTAGTGTACCACTTCTTCAGTTTTTTTTTGAATGGTGTTTCAAGAGCAACAGCTTTCAATATTTCGATATCCATATAGGTAGCGCCTTTTTGTTTTGCAACTGTTTCAATATGGGATACAAGTGAATTTCCTATCCCCTTACCTTGCATGTTAAGGTCTGCAGAAAGGAGCCCAAAAGAAAATGTTTCCGAGGTTTTTTTAAATAAACGAACACTTCCTACGGGTTGATTTTCTATAAAAGCGCCAAAAATTTCGTTGCGTTCAATGAGTGTTGTAAATTTTTGTTTAGAAATACGAATGTGATTTTGTCCCCAAATTTCAACCTCCGTTTCAGCGTATGCGTGAATTAGAATAGCGTACACCTGGCTTAAGGTTTGTTCATCAAGACTTTCTATTTTTAGTTGTTTTACAGTAATCACGTGGGGTTTGTTATTTATGTTTTGTTTGTCAAAGATAAACTTAAAATAGCAAAACACCTTTATCAGCATGAATCATGTAGCCTTTGTATGGGCTTATATTCCCAGCTCCAAAACAATTTCTATAAGCGGTACAAACCTGTTGGGTAAAATTCCCTCTCTGAACATTTTAACAGAGCCGTAAAAGACAAACTTCCCCCATTCACACTCAAAATCTTTCTTAAAGATGAGCCCACTCTCCGTGTAGCTGTGTTCAATTCCGACCTTTGACTGATCAAAGCTTATATAACAAAGATGGTCCTGAACAAACTCTATGTTAATTCCTAGTTTCTTTGAACTATGACTCAACCAGCTATCGGTAGGGATTTCAATGTCTGAGTCTAACGGAGAATTAATAAGGTAAGAAAGATCCATTGATTTTAAGGTGTTTATTAACAACTGAACGGAAGGCTCGTTGATGTTTTCCCCAAGAATTTCATTAATTGAAAAGGGGTTTTCATGGTCTTTTTTCATCTGTTCGTTTTTTTAGTTGAGGCATAACTCTTCTTTATGAATAACTGTAAACGAGCCACTTCAGTATCTTTTTGACGTGTGTTTAGTTGTTCTCTGGTAGTACAATTGTTCTTAATGGTTTACACCCCTATAATTCATCGAATTGAAAAAGGAACAAGAAATAGAATTCGATTTATACTATTTTTTCATGCGTGTTATGTTCAGTTGTAAATCTTTTACAATGAGCTCTATTGTTCTGGCGTTCAAATTATATGCTTTGATCCTTTCAGAAAAAGTAGACACTTGTTTAATAACCTTTTCAATAATTTGGTTGTAGTTGCGAATACCTGCTCGCTGTGCCACAGTTTCTACATCTTCTCGTGTTATGCCTTTGTTTTTACCGTTAATGCTTATCTGATGAGGTATAACAAAGCTTAGGTATGGGTCAAACGGAAAAGTTAAATCATAAGCTGGAGACAATGACCACTCTCCTTTTTGGTTCATTAAGAAGGAGAAATTTTTGGTGTGATCGTCTCTATTGGAAGCTACTACATTAAAAACCATTTGCATAAAGAGCTGTTCTGAATTAGAATAAGACAAGCCTAAATATTCTATGATTTTAAAGATGTTCTCATAGGAGAATTCATGATTTTTCCCGAAAAATCCAACCAAGGCATTTACGGTTTGTTTATGAATTTTTTGGTTGTCAACTCGATCAAATCGTTTGCTTGCAAAATGTGCCCTACCTCCTTCATGAATCAAGATTGATTCAGCAACATTGATTCCAATGTCCGATGCAATTTGGTTGTACACATACTCGACATAGTTTTTTTCCCTGTTCCAAATGTTCTGTGGATCATGTTCAAGTTTCACTATGTAATAGTCCACAGGTTGATGGTGTATTAAATCTCCAGCAAGTAATTTGCCTTCTTTCGTTATTGCAATTAAAATTTTTGCTTGTGCACCACCAACAGAAGACCCTATTGTGAGGATGTTTTTTAAGGATTCAGGGTTGTGCAAATAATCTTCTTGTTCGTATTTGCGTTTTATAATTTTGTCGGACACTTGGGATAACTCTTTCAGGTCAATGCGCTCTATCGTATTTGGAATGTCTTTGCTTTCATGATATTCCAGGGCTCCAATCCCTCTTTTCCCAACATAGAGTAATCGTTCAACAGGATTCATGTCAGATTGATCCATTTCATTTTGTTCCAACCACTCTTTAAACACGATGTTACCAAATGCGTCTGGAAGAGAATCGTTGAAGGGAGGAATCAGCCCGTTAAATTTGCCATGGAAGTCTTGACCCATTAATTGTTCCGCTTTGTTTTCATGAATTATTGGCGCAATGTTGAATGGCGCTTGGAGATACTCTTCATCTGCTTCGAATATTACAGATTGGTTTTTGTCATCCCAATAGATGTATCCAATTATCTTGTCCCATATTGTTATTTTCGCTGAGCTCATTTGTTCTCTTTGTTAAACATTTCTTTTGGTGAAAAGGGAGATGCGCTTAGTACTTCTAGTAACTTTTCCGATTTATTAAACGCTTTGAGTATTTTGATAAAGACCAACAATGACGTTCCTCTCCCGGCTTCAATATCGATGACGTGTTTTCTGCTTACACCAATTTGATCTGCGAGCTCGTGTTGGCTGTACCTTTTACTTTTACGAAGTTGCTTTAAGTTCCCCCCGAGTTCTATCATTAATTCTCCATCTAGTTTCTTAAATAACTCCATAATGTAACGGTTTAATTACAAATATACTTAATTATACGCTGTTTGTGATGATGTGGTTACATTTGTGGAATTAGATAGTGTAATTGCATGATTACATAATTGCGAAAAAACTATAAAATGTAAGGGAATGGTGACATTTTACAGTCATAGGGGTTCTTAATCAAGATAAGGAAGAGAGATTAAAACATAAATTCTGATTATGTATATTTGAGTATGCCCATGGTTAATAAGAAAACTGATTTATTTATACAAAAAGCAAAAGATGTACACGGTAATAAATATGATTACAATGATGTAATATATTTGTCAGCAAAAACTAAAGTTATTCTTAGATGTAAAATTCATGGTACATTTGAACAAACACCAACAAATCATCTTAGCGGTAAAGGATGTAAAAAATGTAGTATTGAAAATAGATCCAAACTATTTAAAACCTCTCAAGAAAATTATATAAAGCAAGTTAGAGCTGTTCATGGTGCTAGATATGACCTTTCACAAATTAAATATATAAATGCTCATACGAATATAAAAGTAATCTGTCATAAACATGGTGCTTTTTCCCCAAGTCCACAGAGATTTAAAAAAGGATCTAACTGTCCAAAATGTAATAGTGAGTCTAAAACAGACAAGTCAATTTATATTAGAGAAGATATAATTACAGAATTTATAAAAATACACGGTGATCAATATGATTACTCCAAGGTTATTTATAAGACAAAAGGCAAAAAGGTTATTTTTTTTTGTAAAAAACATGGAGAATTCTTACAATCACCTAAGCAACATATTAAAGGTGCTGGATGTCCGCATTGCTCAGGCAATGTTAGATTTACCACAAAAACATTCTTGAAAGAACTAAAAAACAGAGGATATTGGAATAATAATTATGATTATTCACAGGTAGAGTATGTCTCTGCAAAAAAATTGATTAGGGTCAAAGATAAATCTACGGAAACATATCATTTAGCTAACCCCTACACAATGCTTAATAGGGGCTCCAAATTAGATATCAGTAATGCAGAGGATAAAACAAAGTACACAAAAACACTTATGATTAC
>Ga0209092_10000615_pt1 | contig 35536 bp, 17 predicted proteins | sample FraStrMetagenome_FD_187446 | JGI IMG/M metagenome (GOLD analysis project Ga0209092, IMG submission 187446) | Marine eukaryotic phytoplankton communities from Arctic Ocean - Fram Strait ARC3M Metagenome (SPAdes) (version 2) | ecosystem: Environmental > Aquatic > Marine > Oceanic | place: Fram...
ATTCATGTGGTAAAAAACCTTAGCGTAATTCATATGTTTCTAATGCCATTAATATATATATAAAAACATTACGCCAAATTACGTTTCAAACATTACGCGTAATTCGAATTACCACATGAACGGGCCTAATTAACGACACAACATAGCGACTAAATTCCTATGATACTGGAAGGAACTTGCGACGAACCATCCATACGAGAATGTCGTTGATTCTCGTATGTAATTCCTAACGTCCGTTCCCAACATAAACTACGTCATTCGTTGATTTCGAATGATTCCAAATTTCACTTTATTTTGATTAATCGTTTATTCTATTATTTTGTATTATTATTATTATTCTGGAAACAGCAGTGGGATGAGTCACAACAGGTCATACTTCCATAACAACATTCGAACATTTCGAATTTGTTCCAACATTGTTCGCTCCTTCGACATCCTTCACATCCATCCCATAATTTCCGAATTTCCTTCTTTTTCAAACATAACATCTCAAAATTAAATTAAATTAAATCCATCACTCTCCAATAGACGAATCAATAATGCCCTCCATTCTCGATATCCTTTGGAAAAACCTAGGGTCACTCCTTCAATTGTTTGGAATAGTACAATTCGCGACTGATTTTACAAACGTCCAATATCTCAATGATCAAAATGAGATGCTCTATGGACATTTGGCACTCCCCTCCAATTACGATGCCAATGCCACCACGCCCTATCCATTAGCCCTTGTCTTTCATGCCTGGAATGGTATGGCCGACGAACCTGTCTACTTTGCCGATCTATTAGCCAACGATGCTGGATATGTCGCTTTCGCACCTGATTTGTTTCGGGGGGTACGGGCACAAAGCGCATTATTCCCATGGAATATCTTCACGGTGAGTGTCACTCCTCAAGATCGTATGGATGCGGATATTGATACCGCATTGGCCTATCTGGAGGAGAATTATAATGTGGATGTTTCCAATGTGGTCAGTGGACCTGGATTTTGTTTTGGTGGATCGCAAGCGTTGGAATTGTCCAAACGAAGGAATACTCGTGCTACAGTGACCTTGTACGGAGCTTCGATTAGTGAATTGCAAGATCCCACCGCGGAGGAAAGTGTCTGGGGTTTGTTGGGTGCTGAAGATGCGCCGATTTTGGGAATTTATGGTGCTGACGATATGGCTCCCAGTCCAGAAGACGTCCGTGGATTTGAAGAAGCATTGGAAGCTCGTGGTGCTATTTACAATATCACAATCTATGATGGAGTGGGACATGCCTTTGTCAATCCAGAAGCGCATCAAAGTGGAGATGAACCTGCCGTACAAGCGTGGGATCAAGTCATGGAGTTTATGACGAGTTTGACGGAGGGGAGTTTGTCCGATACGAAATGGCAACGTCGGAGAGACGTGCAAATTGTCAAAACGACACCCTATCGTCCTAGTCGTTCGTGGTTGTGGGATCATATGATGGACTATCAATATCACAAAGGTCATGCCAATCCACATCAAGGTGCAAACTAATCATTCCTAATAAACTATCTATCCTATATCTATTCCCAAACTATGTATCAACTATATCACATTACGCCGCCGCGACAATCTTTAACATATGAACACAGGAATACCATTTTTGACTCAATTTATCATACAATCTCAAATTAGGAACATCCAATGTCCCTTCTCGCAAGGGCACAAATCGTAATTCCGCATCCATCGTATGTTGTCCTTTCACTTCTCCCAACAATAAGGCCGCATCGACCGCTAACAATTCATGATCTCGATTATGTCGTGTTGTCCCATCATCATCGCCTGCCAATCCCCAGACACCAAAGGTATACCCATTGACTTCGGAGACGACGGCGGTATTGACACTGTGTTGTGTTGGTGCTGCTGGTGTTGGTGTTGGTGGGTGGGAAGTGTGGGAGTGACGACTGACATGACTACTTCCACCACCACTCGAAGGGTATGGCTCCTTGTTCGTCATATTCCTATTCGGATATAACATGGTCATTCTCGATTTATCTTCATCTTTCGCCATCAACAACATCAAATCCCGATCTTGATGGGACATATTCATAACGCGCACATTCACAATTAAGGGAGCACCGACTTTGTACCGGGCATCTAACAAACTCATATCCATGCGAAAGGCATCGCTCATGTCGGAAACGATGCGGGAGGTGGTATAGTGGACCTGCGATGTCATTAAGGTTCGTTGGTGATGGACTTCGGTCAAGACTGTCAAGGGGGCGGAGAGCATGGGAGGATGATGATTATGATTATTTGGAGGATGATTATTTGGATTAGGATGATTGGGAGGGGAAGGGTGTTCGGAGGCATCCATTTGAAGGACGGTCGAAATAGCTTCGTGCGGTTGAAGGATCAACGGAAGCATCGGAGTCGTCCCCTTCACATATCCCCAACGAACCTGTCGGGCCATATCCACAATCGAGGCGGCACCTCCTGGCAAACTACTCCTATCTTCCCCACAAATTCCCCGTCGAGAATGACCAGGATGAAGGGCGATTTGATGAATCGTCACGGGAAACGGATGATGATTCGAATGGGCGATGGTGAGGGAGACCAAGGTCGCTCCGGACGCCGCCCGTGCTCCTCCGACTTCGCGGATGGAGAGGGTGAGAGGCCACATACATTTCGTGTTCCAGAAGAGACGGGGGGACGTGCATTCGATCATCGGGGACGAGGAAAGGATGGGGGGGGAGGATATCACGGAAGCACCCGATTCCAACGCGCGCAGGCCGATGGAGACATCTCCGAGGAAATCCGGGTGGGGGAGGGTGGAACGATGGGGAGGGGATGGAGGAGGAGGAGACGGAATGGCACAAATGGCCCGGAGGGAAAAGAGGGAGGAGAGGGGTTGTTGCAAGGAGGTGGAGCGTTGGTGATAATACTGTTCGAGATACTGCGAATTGACACTCATGACATCATTATCATCATCATCATCATCATTATCATTGTCTTCATCATCATGATAATCATTGTTATCGTTCTGTTCGATGGAGGAGGAAGAAGGAGACGTGGGAGGAGGTATTTGAATTTGAGGGGTGGCATCACGGAGGATAATTTCCAGATGAAAGAGGATGGATTTTTCATAATAGTGTCCTATCGAAGGAATATCGTGGACTAACTCACAGGAGGACACGGAGACTCCTTCGACGGTCAAGGAGGATGGAGGATTTGAATGATTATTATCATTATTGGAATCATTTTGGGGATTCTCACAATCACATTCAAAGCGAAGCGCACTTCGTTCCAACAATGACATATTAGGATGCGTCTCGGAGGAACCCAACTCCTCCCATGCGTCCTGTTCTTGCTTCCACCATGGAGAATTTTCACGATTCTTCGTCGTCGTTACATTCTCCGAAGGATGGAGTCCCAAACTGTCCAACATCCCGGAGCGCAGGAGGTATTGCCATTCGTTCATGGATCCCACCATCATTTGCACGGAGACTTTGACACGTGCCCGTCGTGACGAATCCCGAAAAAAGGCATAATGGAGTGGTGATGATGATGTCGGGGAGTGGAGCCCGGTGGGATTGGAATCCTGGGAGGATGAGGAGGAGGAGGAGGAGGAGGAGGAAGAGGAAGGTGGTGGACGAATATGAAAGGTGCTGGATTGAAATGCCCGACGGAGAGGTTCGTGATTGCCCTGCGCCGGAGGTACCGTCATGATGGTGGTGGGATGACTATTTATTTCCCCCCCAAAAAACTAAAATAATCCAATCGTCAAATTTGAATCTCCAAATGATTATAATGAATAACTAGAATAGTGACGTCAATCCATGATCCGTCGATCGATCTTCTCCGTAGATCCTTCCGTTCCAAGATTGATTCCCATTGATTCCCAAGAGTCTAAGTAACATCCTCCATGACGTCAAAGTATGGAAAAACCTGTCATTTCCTACGGTTCCCATGACTCACTTTCCACTCCGTCTCTGAAGGAATAAAAAGGAGGCATCTATCTCGTATGGATTCCTACGCAAAGATCTATCCACCCGAGTCATATATATAGAGGCAGCAGCAATGCGCGATTAATCATCCAGGATGGTATAGGTTGTACCCTTTCCCATCGTAGAATAAAAATCGAAAGTGAGATTGTCATGGAATGAATATACTTAGGGAGAGTTTCGTGGAGTGATTTTTCTATCAACAATCAACTATTTTTATTATTGGGCATCTTTGGAAACTAACCCCCCCCCCCAAATTAGTTTTCCCACACCCAATGGATGGATGGATGGATTGCCACAAAAGACTCACCAACCAACCAACCATCAAACCATCAAACCATCAAACAATCAAACTAAGGAAGGAACTAACTAACTGAAACGAAGTTCCCAAATATCCTCTGAAGCGAATCGGTCGATTTTGGAACTCTCCTGACAAACCATCCTCCCCTCTCTTTCAAATATAGACATCCTCAATATGTCCTCGTCTTCCAATCAAAAAGGCATCATGTATCGTGCCAAACATGCCTATCATGGAAAAGTCCAATCCTCGCAACTTAGCTTTGCAGCAGGAGCTGTCATTGTGGCACGACCTGGTCAAGAAGGGAATAGTTGGTGGTGGGGGTCCTATCAAGGGAGAGATGGATGGTTTCCTCCGGCCTATGTCACTCCTATGACGACTACGACTGCTACTACTACGACTACGACTAATACTACGACTGCTACCTCCCATTCCAACCTCTCCATGAAAGATCGCATGGCGGCGACTAGTTTTACCAGTTCCACCGCCAGACAACAGCAACAGCAACAGCAACAACAACAGCAACAACAACAACAACAACAACGTCCATCACCCCAATATTCCTCTCTGCCCACTACGAATATTGCGAGACCTCACACAGATTCCTTTGTTTCCATGTCCATGAATCAAACGAATGCTCCCCAAAATAGCAGGAGAGGATTTCCTTCCAACTCCAATGGGAATGTGACTACCAATACCAATGCTGGATTTGGTGTTGGATCGTCGTTGGGTGTCTCGAACACATCGACTCGGAATCTCAATGCCAACGATCCATTTGCCGGTTTGGATTTGGCACCTTCCGCGTCTGTCATGACTACCAATACCAATACCAACACTAGCACTGCCAATACTCAAGGGTCTCTTCTCCGAACGCCTGTTCAATCAGATCCCCTTTCCCTCACTGCCTCCACTTTCACACTCCCCCAACCCACTATTATTCCACCACCCACCCATACCCAACTACCCCAACGTCAAGGTCAAGGTCAAGGTCAACATCAACGACAACCATCTCCTACCAAATCTATACCGGGATCTCCAGCAAGTGCTCAACAACGCATCATTGACGAACAACGTCGTAAAATGGAAACATTGAATTTGGAAAAACAGACATTAATGAAACAACGTGAAAAGGAACAAGAACAACAATTGCAACAAAAACGATTGCAGATGCAACAACATCAACAACGTCAGCAACAACAACGTCAACGTCCATCATTGTCATCGACAGTCTCTTCCAATGCCGATTCGCATTCTCAAACGTCCTCCTCGACGTCGACGCTCCATAGGCCGACGATTATTCCACCACAGATACCATCGACGACTCCCTCCCCCCAAATATCCACACCTACATTTCCATCCTCGCAAATGTCCTCCCCCCCGTCACAAACTTCCACCACCACTTCGAAGACGTTGCAACGGATGATATCTGCGAAATCCGTGATGGCGAAGGCGGTCACTCGAACCTCCCATACGTCCCACCGATCCTCCTCTTCTCGATATACCAAAACCACCAAATACAACCTGTTCCAACATGTCGCTGGATTAGATGCCGTGGAACCCACACGTAAATTTGATCCTATCTATCAAGTCAAACCCTTTTGGGCGTTGATGAATCTTGATATGTACATTCGTCGATATCCTCCTCCCCCGCAAGAAAAATTCAATGTTGCTACTTTGTACGAACAACTTGCCAAAAGTCTTTCCTTTATCTGTCACATCGTCCAAAACTCGGATGGGAGTTTGGATTTTTTATCTGAGAATCATTTGGCATGTGAGGCATGTATCCGATTGATTGGATTGTTACCTCATTCGGCAGGAGCGAGTGGAAAAGCCTTGGATACCTTGTTTTTGGATTATATCAATGTCTTTGTGGATTTGGTGGACAAAGTACAACCACAGCAACAGATTGTGTTCCCTGGAGGATGGCAACAGGCGGACAAGGCTCATGTTTGTTTGTATATCTTGCGGAATAATGGGGATACTTTCTCGTTTACGATTTGTAATACAGGTCCAGATGGATTGCAATATCATCCCACGAAATTTGATGAAATGTCGGGAAAAGAGGAAAAGAATTTAGCCTTGACTATTTGGAATATTCCTCCAGATCGTGTTCGTGATTCCACCTTTTGGATTCCTCTGTTCCGTATGCAAGTATATCCCTCCAAACGAAATACAGCGACTTTTTTGTATACTCGACTATTACCAGCCTTGAATTCAAGTCCTTTGTTGAGCAATGTTGATATGGGACCCACGGAATTCCGTCCTGCTCCGGATATGATCTCGGCGCAGAATTATCATGATTTGGCAGCCTTGGCGTTAACAACGACACCTGCTGTTGGAGCCCGTACTTCGACATATGCTCACTTATTCTTAATGAATGCTGCTTTGAATTTAGCTTATGAATCCATTGCTACGGCAGGTCCATCCTCTATGGATCCAGAAGATTCACGAATTCTTAAATTATCAGGTCGTAATGTAGCAAATTTTGCTTCTTCGATTGATACAGTGAAAGTTCTGGATGGTACATTGGCGGCGACACTTTCCTCCACATGGGAACTTTTGGATCGTGTCTTGAAAAAATTATTATATTCGTCTTCCAAACCTGTAGATCAACACTCTGATTTTACAGCTGGAAAAGAGGATCCATTTTCGAAAGGTGTTCTTTCGACTCTCCGCACGGAAGCTGGATCTATCTCTCATCCCTTTTTTGGTCGTCTTCGACGGGATGACTATGAAAATGTTGTCAAGGATTTGATGGGTGAACCTAGACGTGATCCTATTTTGATACCACCTGTTATCACTGATCCAGATCTTCCTCCCGTTGCCACAACATATCATCAAGCTACATGCTCCCTTCAACGTGTCTCAGCTGCTTGTAGTCTTCTTCTTCAACAACGATCGATGATTAAGAATGCCACATCGTTTGCTGCATCGGCCGCTCAACATTGTTTTATCCATATTTTACCCATGCCTAATAATGATCCAAAAAAATGTTTTTGGAGAAAATCCCCCATGAGAAGAGAAACACAAATTAATCTTCTCTTTCTCATTCGTAAGATGTGCCGTATTTATTCTGCAGCCACGGCGTGTGTGCAGCAATCTCGTGGTTTAGTTGCGATCCGTAGTACAGCCTTTGCCTGTGCTGCGTGTGTATCCGATGCCATTGCGCGAGTCAAAGCGGAAGACGATCCTAGTCCATTTAGTTTGCATTATTCAGGGCTTTGCGAAGGTCCTACAGCTCCCTTTGGCATTGAAGCTGGTAGTTTTGATACCTTGGCAAAAAATTTACCCATGTACGACGCTTCAATGTGTTCATTACGGAGTACCTGCTTGGATTATTTGCGGGCGATAGCACTCAAAAATGATGGGACTGAACGACCAACTATTTTCAATTTTGATCAAAGTTCAAGTCCCATGAGAGGGGATTTACTAATTATAGAACAATTATCAATTCAATTGGCTCTGCCTCGACCATACCCTTCCACAGAGAGAGCAAATATCTCACAAACAGCATCTCTTATTTCTGGTGTAAATGGGTCTGTTTTGGAAGTGTTACCAGAATTTGAGTACTTCCGTGATGTTGTCTTTTACTTCAAGCATTCAGTTAGTGGAGCCGCACCTACTCCTCCTAGCAAGCCTGGAGAAAAAATTGCTTGGTTTCCTTCGGATGCTACGCTCAAATGGTCAACTGCACCTACATCAGCAGAAGACCCAACTCCTATCTATGTTGTAAAAGCGTACCACGATCACCAACAAGAATATGTGATTGTGAATGACGATGAACAAGGAAAACCATCTAAGAATAAATTTAAAAGCTTTCTTGCATTTTTTGGAAAAGGATCGATTGAAAGAACAAAACTCTCAAGTGCGGATCCAACTAATATTATCAATTCTTGTTCTGAAAAATATTCCAAGCCAAAGTAAGTCGAACCCTTTTGATATATAAATCTTTTGCCTGTTTGCGTTATCTTTTCTTACACCTTTGACGCTTGAATAAAATTTGATGCAAAAGAGTGAAACCCATAGAAGTGAATACGGAAGACGATATACTTCATCTGACTGCTCCAGAGCTGCCCAATTTTGGAAATATACTTAAACCCTCGGAATCAGAACGTTTAATTCAGTTTCTTACTGCCCCTTACATAAGAATACCTCTCATTCTAGATTTTTTTGCGAATGGAAATCCAGAACGTCTAGGTGCACTAAAATGCAAATCGTTGCAACTGATTGTTGACGCAGCTTTGTTCGAACCTGGAGCATGGAGACCATCTGATTTCACACTTTATGTTACTGAAATTCCAGTCGTTGATGAGCAAAAGCGCGAAGCCCTTCTTTCTACTCCAATGGGTTCCATGTTCAATGAGATAGCAAAATCCCCAGATGTACTTACAAAATGTGTTATTAAAATACTGGAACGATCTTTGGAGATGGATGTAGGAAAATATAATCCCAATTCATCATCGGGTCCTTTGATCCTATATGCAGTTCGTCTTGCTGTGAGGGTAGAGGGATACTTAAAAGTTGCGCTGCGGTATTGTAAAGCTGGTCAAATGAGACCTAGAGGTTTGGAATCTGTTGACTATTTTAAGATTGAATCCGCAATGAAGAGCATCAGAAAGATTCTCGAAATTGAAGCTTTTCGTACACTTGAGTACTGGATTGATCCTTCAAGAGTTAAGGATGTTGATGTTAAATGCATGGTGCATGCGCATCTCCTGTATCTCTTTAAAAATTACACATTTGAGGAATTTGATTATCGTGCCGTATCTGTATTATTATCATCTCAAGTTTACCTTGCGATCAACCATCGCTTCAGTAATAGCGCATATGATGATTTGCATGACTCTGCAGATCCTGCAAACCCGCCTCCTTCAATTCAAATTGCGCAGTCCGAAATTTTCGATATTATCCAAAGTCATAGGTATAGCATTCTAAGATTCATGCGAGAAAAGGCTGATGACGCAGATGATGCTATGGAAGCTGTTGTCCGATTGGCAACCGGAACTGGTACCCGAAAAATTTCTAAGGAGGTCGCAGCTCTAAAACGACGACACTGGCAAAGCATTTCACATCCTACGTGCTATGGTCGTTTTGTTCCAGATACTGAGGATGAGAATCTACGTGATGGATCATATCGGAATCCTAAACCTGGTCAATCTTACGAAGAATGGATGCTTCACGTCACGACAAAGGCTGTTGGTACAGAAGTCAATGTGCAACTAAGTGAATTCACTCTTCAAAATCACAAAATGATGCTATTGGACCAAAATATAATTGAAAATCCAGATTTTTCACCTACTCGAGAAGAAATGAAAGATGCAACAGCTGTTGCATGTGCTGAAGTTATGCATACAACAAAACGGTATTGGTGGCGCCTTGTTGGTAGAAGATACGATGTTCAGTCATGGGCACCAGATGCAAGAAATTATTTTGAATTCAAAGGTGCTCTAAATCCCAAGTTCACGCGACAATTTCCAAATAACTTACGATATGGTGAACAGTGGATTTCCACAATTTTGAAAGATAAATCTCCTCTTCTTCTTCCAGAAGTTTCTCTTTACATGCTCCCAGCAGATCTATCCGAGGCGCCCTATGCGCAATTAGCAGGATGGATAGAAAATCCGAAAGGTGCTGGAGCGATCAATACCCACACTTTGAAAGAGGTAATTGTTTGGAAAAACCCCCCTGTTATAAATGTGTACAATATCAAAGAGCATGGAAGGAGACATTTTCGAACTCTTGAGTATACTTCCAACATGTCCGTTTGCTTGCATGAAGTTGCAGGAGAGCCATACCCTGACCGCGTAGCTGGAATGTTGGCTCTTAGCGCAGGAATTCCTATGACAACAACTTCTGTTGCTGCATCGTTACTCATTTCGAGATCATTAAATTCTAAAATTGGTAATCAGATTTTCATCCCTGAAAGATTTCTTGCAGGTATCCTTCCTACTGCATTGGTTGAGAAGTATCACTTTTGGCAGAGTGACGATGACAATTTAACTGGGTACGAAATGATCACAAAATTAAAGACCAGCGATGAAGAAACAACTCCATTATCTTCAAGACCATCAACTCGCATTAAAGTAAGATTGATCAAAGATAAAGATAAAGATGGGACTGGATTTTGCAACTCAGAAGCTACTGCCATCATTCAACGGATACCGTTATTAAATTCAGACCACGAGTCCGAAAAAGTAGATGCAAATCAGAATATTTTGACTCTCTTTAATATTTTGTCTGCGCCTAATACATCCTTTCTTAAGAGATTGGGTATGCTTCTTTCTAGACTGGATAATTTGTCTCATGTTCTTGTGTGGAGTCAATCTAAAGTGACGTCAATCAATGATGCCTGTACTGTTGATCTTATTGAACTACCACGAGCGAATCTATCATTCAAGTCAAAAAGAGTTGAACTGATAGGTGGAAAAGTAGAGCATAGATTGTATAGTAATGATCACGACGGGCTTTATATTTGTACATCATCAGAAGCCAGAGATATAGCAGAATCACTATTGGGCAGTATTGCCCACTTCATCGTCCTACAAAACGAAGATAATGATCTGTTTGTACTGGTACCTGGATGTGCGCTTCCCCGACGTCTGCATGTAGATGATACACGCCTATCAGTACAAATTATGCTTGATCGCAGAAATCAAGAGTGGATTGATAATATCGGGGAAGTACGATGTTATTTGTACCCAGTACACAATTCTCGTTCTTTCTTGATAACTCCTTCACTAGCTTCTTCGATGTATCTCATGGTCCTATTTTTCATCACCGGTTCTTATCGTGAAGTATTTAAAATGGTTGAATCCTGTGTCAGTGAAGAATTGAGCCCTGAGGAGGTAAGAAAAATAATACGAACGAAGATTATAAACAGTTTTGAAATTTGGTCTTACATGTCTTAACTTTCTGTTCTAGGCACAAATATTTAATCAACTCGAGTTTTTAGGTAATGACTTTCATCCAGATGCACATGCATGTAGACTCAAACTTTCGGCAGTGACAGTTGGTTTGGGAGAGGACGCCATGACTTGTCCTTGGAGTATATATGATGAACTTACACACTACATTCGTAAACATGAGCATGTTTCATCGGCGTGTAGGTTAACTCATGAGGAAGAAATGCTTCTTATGCAATTGTGTGATTCAGAGATGCGTGAAAAGCTTTCTGTTGAAGTAATGAATCGTAAGGCTTTCGTTTCTGGCGTTAGTCACCTTGCAGAAATTCCAAAAGAATCGTCCATTACTGTCAAGTTTGGGGCCAAAAATATGCCTAAGTATGAAGACTTTGATAGTGGACCTGATCAAACAATTTTGCTAGACCCAAAAAATACGAATTTTGGCTCCAAAATATTTGGTGCTGCATATTCCCGGCCAGATACGGTATGCACTTGTCTCTTGTTACATGTTGTTTGAATATTTCCCGTATTCTCAACTGTTTTATCTTTATCATGCTTTTTGCTCTACAGGAGGATGTAGGATTTGGAGGATTGAAAACTCTTGATTATATTAACAATATTCTCAATGCTGGAGTAGAAATAAACTCCGGATACTATGGTTTCCCATTAATTTATGACTTACTCGTAGGAACCGTTCCGTTAAAACTTCATCCATCTGACCGCACTCATAACTGGGGAAGGATGCTTGTCCGTCTCCTTCCTTCCACTGATTTTGCGAAAAAATCTGCCGAAATGTCAGCGCTGCGACTTCTAGCCGACAATCCTACCATTGCAATGCATCAACATATTCCAAAATTTCAAATTGATAGCGCTATGAATAAATTTAAAGGAATGTTCCAAGGAAAGGATGCCGTCAGTAGATTACTGGAACAGCTGCACTCTTTTTTTATTAAGGAATCTATTCGAAATTTGATTAAAATGCCTGAAGTTCGTAAGACTTTCATTTCTCAACCACAGATCAATCTTCGCCCACCTGAGTCACTCTCCGCCCATCGCCTATGGGTAGTTCCAAATGTAACGGATTATTCACAGTCTCAATTTGAACTTGACATACAAAACTGTGCATCTGTAAATATACCAGCAGCCCAGCTCAAAGCATTCTCAAGAAAGCCACTTTCTCCAATCAACCTAGGAAATTTTGTAGAGCATCTTTCTCGCAGTCAATGCGGTCTACCGTTGTTGTCAGGGGCTCTTCCGTTTGACATAAGGAAAAATCGTGCATGTAGAACACATTCATCTGAAAGCACAATACAACGACTCACGTCAGATGTTCGAAAATACGCAGAAAAAACAAACGCAGAAACCATTCCAACACTGATAGGTTTCTCGCCATCTAATTTAGAATCAATGCAACGATCTTCAGAGGCTCTGCATAAAGCTCATTCTCAATTGAGTTCTCTTGTTAAAGCTCTTAATGAGTCTATGTATTTCGATAGAAAATCTTTAAGCAACCTGATGCAAAGAGCACTTGCGATTGCCACTAGCGACGAACGAAGTGATAAACCCTACTCCAATGGAATGGAAGGAGAGTGTAATTTCTTGAAATTTCGTCTCGGACAGTGCAGTGAACGGGAACCCTCCGCCTGGTTTGAGCTTCTTGTTGCCTCGCTCTTATCAACTACTGCAGAATATGATATAAGATCATTGAACCCATTTCTCACTAGCACTGCCTACAAAACTGTAAATAGTCTAACGGTCGTTGCGATGCTAACATCAATTAGAATCAGTCAAACTCACAGGGCTCTTACAAGGTAAGTTTTCTTCTATTTTCGCTTCGTATTCTGAAGACAGGTTTTCTGACCATTGATTCCCTTAAATATCTCTAGTTTGTCCAAGCTAATTCTCTTGATGAAGCAAATTAATCCATCCAACAATGCAACAAAACAAAACAGGCTCCAAAAAGAAATTTCCCTTCAAGCTGCCACTTTGGCAACTGATTTAACATCAGAACGTCATTTTATGAAAGTCTCACAATCAAATTCAAATTCGATAGTGTTTGACCCCAGATTTTTGGTTTTTGAATTCACATATTCTATTATGTTACGGAAGAGTCAAGTCAAACTTGTCAACAAGTTCATGGATTCTTTGAACAACAATACATCTATGTGTCACCAGATGATCATGGGTGCTGGGAAAACAACAGTTGTCGCTCCTCTATTAGCATTGATGCTTGCTGATGGAAAGAGTCTTGTTACTCAAGTTATGCCACATTCATTGTTAGAAATGTCAAGATCTGTAATGAGAGAGAAGTTTGCTGCAGTTGTGCGAAAGCCCGTTTTCACTTTCTCTTTCGATAGGTCCACACCAATTACCCGAGACCTTTTCATGAAACTGCGCAAAGCACGGGATAGTAGAGCTGTAATATGTGCAACGCCAACCAGTGTCAAGTCTTTCATGTTGAAATTTGTAGAAATGATGCGTCATTTGGAGCATGCAAAAACTGGTGGGGTAAAAAACAGAGGATTCTTTCAACAACTTGGTCTATCTAATATTGCGAGAAGATTCCGAGACCAATCAGTTATTCAAGAAATGCATGTAAATCCTGAGGATGTCTTTTATTGCTCTGAGATCTTGAAATTGTTTCAAAATGGAGTTTTACTTCTAGATGAAGTGGATTTGCTCTTGCACCCCCTGAAAAGTGAATTGAATTGGCCCATTGGCCAGAAAAATCCGCTAGATTATACACAAACAAAATTGGGTGGTGGAATTCGTTGGGATATCCAATGGCATCTCTTCGATGCTATTTTTTACAGCATGAAGAAAAAAATGTCAGTGCAATTCACGGATAGTAGAGAGGCTATTCATATTCTTGAAAACATTTCAACTTTAATTCAAAAAGGAATCAGCAATAAACAAGTTCAATCGACACCGCATCTAGTTTTATTGGACAAAAACTTTTATCACAGTGAAATGAAACCGTTTTTAGCAAGGTGGCAATTATTATATTTGAGGCAAAAAAGACTGCCTCAAGTTGACGATAATCAGCTCCTATCTTATATGATCAACGGTCCATTAAAAGATCGTCAAGCAGCTTCAGCTGTTTCTGTTGCTCTTGATGATGAATTCATGAAAATGTTAAATCTGAGCCATGAATTAATTAGTCATTATGTTCCTTTTTTGCTTTCAAAGATTGATAGAGTCAATTTCGGACTTTTGTCAAAGAATGACATGAAAGTACAACTTGAAAATGATCCAAACGTATCTCTTACGCGAAGATTAGCAGCGATTCCGTTCGTTGGAAAGGATGTTCCTAGTCGAGCAAGTCAGTTCAGTCATCCAGATGTGGTTATTGGATTAACTGTCTTAGCTTATAGATACGAGGGTATGCGGTATTCTGATTTTGTTCTTCTCTTAAACGAATTACGAGAAAAATTAGAATCTGAGTATGGACCATACCACAAACGTCCATCTGCACTTAGATATGCCTCCTGGGTAGAAATGGCTGGAAGCAAAGTCCGAGGCCCCTCGAAAAACGACACATCAAACGATGATGAAGATAATTTCTTCGCTTCTGCCTTTATGGGTGCAGGATCTGAGCGCTCTGATGAAATTTGGCCGCTCCATCTTCTTGATGTGAAGGACGAAGAGCATGTAGAAGTGACCTACAAGTTACTTCGTAATATTCCTAATATCATTCAATACTATTTGGATTCTTTCGTTTTCCCATTGACAATGGAACACCATACAGAAAAGATTAGTGCATCAGGACAAGATCTAGGTGGTGATATGCTATTCGGACGGAGAGTAGGTTTCAGTGGAACTCCAAGTGATCTTCTCCCTGAAGAGTTGGGTCAATGTCAATATGACGAGTGTGTTGATGGTCAAATCTTACATTATCTAACCGATGAAAGAATAGTGTCGAGTCGTATCTTACAGACAAATTGGTCAGTCACTAGGCTTCTCGATGATATTATAAGCAGTAACCCTACTTTCCATGCATTAATTGATTCAGGAGCATTGATCACTGGTATGAGCAATCTTGAAGTTTCTCGATACCTCTTAACTCACGGACTTTCAGAAATGTTCGATGGGGTAGTATTTTTAGATCATAAAGACAGGAAAATGATTCTAATGAGACATGGCTTACACGTTGTACGATTGAATCAAGCAGGTGTGCCACCAGATCGTCGATTTACATTTTACGACCAAATCCATACGACTGGAATGGACATCAAGCAATGTATTGATGCCAGAGCTGTTTTAACGCTTGGTAAGGATATGACATTCCGTGACTATGCTCAAGGTGCTTTCCGTATGCGTGGCATTGGTATAGGGCAAACAATCGAAATTTTTATCATTCCTGAGGTAATGAAACTAATTTTTGATCAAGAGAAACGAAGCAACGGTAGTAACCAATATCAAACTTTACAGGCGACTCCTCAACCAACTCAAGGATCTTTCGGCAATGATCTTTTATCTCTATCTTCAGTTCCACAACCTACAAATCCTGCCTTAGGTGGAAGTAGTCTGTTTAAAAATGTCGCTGCATGGTTGACCGTAAATGGAATGAAATCCGAAAACGTCCAATTTACCATGTTATGTAGACAAAGCATTGAAAATGTGTGGAGAAAACGATGTTTTGGTATTTTAAATGATTCTTATAGAGAGTTAACCCAGGTTGCATTTTCTGGTAGGGTGAAGGAAATTGCTGCAGTTGCAGCAGCAGCAAAGAATGCTAATGAAAATAATATGCTCCGTGAACTAGAAGGCATGTTCAATGGAACTCGTAGACTTTTTGCAGAAGACATAGCTGATATTCATAGTCTGATCGAAGCAAATACAAGAAGAGGACCAAAACTTGCACCAGTTGGCATAGACAAGCTCCAACGTTGTGTTGATGTCATGATGGAACGTATTGACTATAATGTTCAAAATAATATTCCCATTCCTGTTCCCGTGTCAGAAGAGCTCAGAAATGGCATAGTACGAAGAAAAGAATTTTTGACGAACGAGTATGACAAAGCAATTATAGATAAAATTATGATGGTTTTGAGGAACTCAGAAAATCTGTCAAGAGCTGATGGGCTTAATGATTATGAAAATCCCGATTCATCACTCAACCAAGATATTCAGAAAGAGCAGGTAGCGGAAGAAGAGGTGCTCCAAGAGCAAGAAGAAGAGGAGGAAGAAGAGGAAGAAGAAGAAGAGGAGGAGGAGGAAGAAGAAGTTGTTGTAGAAAATCCTAAAAAAAAGCGGTACTCAAGAGACGGAGAAAATCCTAAGCCTTGGCACATTAATTCTCTATCCGTGCAGCAAGATTCTAGAGGACCAATACCATCCTGGGAACAGAGTTTCTATCCTGCAACTCATTTCAACGTCAAGAACTCATTGTATTCAAAGGCTTCCTCTTTGCAGTTTCCAGAATACACGTACATGTCTGAAAATTATTACGACAAGAGTTGGAGTTTCAAGACACATAGAAGACTCAAAAACGTTATTATTGTAATGGACTTTTGCCCATCAAAGTCTGCTCTTCACGAAGTTGCTGTTGGCTCTAACGGATTTAGCGCAGGCCAAGAAAGAAGTCTCAGACAAGCCTTTGCAATTGCAGATGCTGACAATTCTGGTGGAATATCAGCGAATGAATTAGTTGAAGTTTTGAAAGCTGTGGACGTGAATGTTGATGGCGAAGATGGTAATAAAATAATTCAGGATATGCTTCGTAGTGTTGGTTTGAACATGAATGGAGCTGTCAGCTTCGAGCAGCTGAAACAAATGATGGCAAAGAGTATCTTTTACCGTGTTCAAGGAGGCCGTCACTATGTTGCCTTGTCTCTGGCTGAAGCAGAATGTATGAGAGCAGCAATGCATGCTCAAGTTGGTCTTCCACTCATTCAAGGTTTAGATACGATTGCTGCTCTTAGAACTGGCAGGAATCTGTTGGATGCAACTTATGGTTACGATGAAGCTGCCATGTATCAGAATAATACCGCTCAAGTTTGCTATCGTTTCATTGATTGTGAAGTGAATTATACACAACGAGAACTAAGCTATCTAGTCCGTTCATTAGAATCGAATCAGTGTGAGGCACGAAAGAACTTTTTCATGGAAGTAAGAAGTAACCGACGACGAAAGCAAGACGATGTTACTTCTAAGTCAGTTAATAAGGTCTTTGCAACGGCAGATGAAACACATCTGCTGCAGTATAAGATAGCAACGGGTAGAATAATTGCGACATTGAAATCGCGTGGTATGTATGCAAGAGATGCATTTGCGGCAATCGATCATGATAGAGATGGTTTGCTGAATTTGGCAGAGTTGAGGAGAGGATTAGAATGGCTTGGATTGAGGTTGGACCCAAGTCTTTCTAAGCAATTCTTCTCACATTTGGACAAAGATAGAGATGGATTCATTAACCTTGAAGAATTCAAATCTGCTGTGGGTTGGGAAGAAACAGACAAAGATGCAGCAAATATTGCCTCTTATAATGGAGCCCCAATTATGCCTGCAATGACTGCTCCACCGGAAGGAGGTGCAAAAGTTACTGTTCGTGTACCCGAAGCTGTCCTTGAAAGTATAAAGGTGAAGCTTAAAAAAGTTACTAAATTTACTAAAGTATGGACTAGTCAAGGCAGTATGAGCCGACAAAAAGGAAGCATTTGGAAACCCGATATCAAAGGAGTTGATAAATCTTTCCGTCAAAATAAAACTATGGTACCAATCGGATATTATTGCGGTTCAGAATATGAAAATCCAAATCGTGATAGCAAGGACAGATGGACACTCGAAATTACAGATACATCAGGTAATTGGGTGGGTGGTAGCAATTGGTTGGGTCTTGTTCTGGATCAATATTTACCATATCCAGCTCGTTTTAGGCTTGCTTGGAGTTTAACTCATGGAAGTAATCCATTTTATGCCTGGGAACCCATTCCACCAAAAGAGGGATTTGTCGCACTAGGAATGGTAGGAACTACGACTGAAAATCCACCAGATATTACATGCATTCGATGCATTTGTGCTGACTGGGTCCGTCCCAGCGCTCATGTGAAAAGACACTGGGTAGACAGTGGATCTGGAGGTAGGGAAGGTAGCATATGGATTTTTAATACTCTCAATTTAGCAGGTTTTACAGCTGGACATGACCCACCCAGGCAAACAGTTTGGGATATTAAAAGCAATAGATTCTTTATGAAAGAGTTCACAAACATAAGAAATCTACGACACTAATTTCAGGCAGTAAATGGATGAATACAATTAAAAAGATATTGAATAATCAGGCAATTTTATACTTGACAAGGCTAACTTTTTAATTTTTATCTAAAGAACTCGTGAATTTTAATTGCATTGACACAAAAAAATGAGATTTTTGTCGTCTTGAACTGTGATCGAAATGGTGAACTATAGAGAAGCTTAAGTAAGTTTTGGACTCCCTAAGTAATTGAACCGAAAATAATAGTAAATAAATACGGTTTAAGAGAATCGAATTTCAAGGATCTAAATAAATTTATTTATTAAAAAATACCTATGTGGAAACATACTTTAGAGTTTTAGGAGTCGTTCAATAACGCCTCTACAAAATCGCATCTATACAGCACTCAAAAAGCGAAAGTCGTTGAACATGGGTGGCGGCGGATGGTATTACGTTCCAAAGGTAAGAATCCTCTCTCTACTAAAACCAACCGGACATGCTCATTCTTGAAGTGGGATCTTGCACGATGAGTTGGATACGTAACTTCAAACTTGATCGCAATTCATATTCGAATCGAATTCCTAAGCAAGAGCAAAACTGGTAAAAATGATGTCATGTGTCAGGAGAAAAATACATCGCTTTCCATATACGTAAATGCATCCAACACAAAGTGATGTTTTATTTCATTTTCTAACATTAACTTTAATTTCATTATGATCAACTAGGTATGGTCCCCTGCTGGAGGTTGGTGGGCAACACCTAAACAATGGAAAGCAAACACAGTGATTGCTGCTGGTGCCATAGTTGTAATGAACATTGCAGTATTCACTATAAGCTCTTCGAAAGAGCGTCGGCCTATTGCTCCTTATAAGCATATTCCGTCTCAAAAATGGTGCAAATTTGCCAAAGTAGATGATCCATCTCTCAAATAAGCTCATGGAATATTGGTTCCTTTTCATGCTGAGTAGTTTGTGTGTATTGAAATTCCGAAATTACTTTACATGCAATATTCGAGTCTGAAAGTACTAATTGACGCAATTCCGAAGTAAATTAACCTAGATTTAACCTTTGCTATACAAAACCCCACTAAAATACTTCGTTTAAAGTTCATTGTATCATTTCATTCAGACTTTTAATTATATTGGTTTTGATGGTTTAAATTTGTACTATTTACGTCCATTTTTATTTTCATGACTCCAGAATGGTTAATTGTCGTAATTTCCCATACCTTCATCTTAAACACAATTAAAAATATACACTACAATCAACATAACATCACATACCAAGAGGCCGAACTAGCTTTACCATCGACATATTAAATATTCCAGCTTCTTCCACAAATGGTGAGTTTCCTGATTTGACGAACCAAACAATTTTCTTTGATGGTGCTTCTAATTGATTGATAAAATCTACACTAACTTGCGAAGGAACGATATGATCATGACGCCCAAGAAAAAATAATGCTGGCACACTTAATTTGGTGACGCTCTTTGCAAGATCAATTTTCGATATTTCATCCCACATGGCATCTAATGAAAATTCAGAATCAGGCGAAGGAGAGAAGAAATCCCACAATGAAGGCCCCTCGGGAGCAAATAAATTCATTAGTGCGGTATCCCAACGAGCACAAATGGTTTGCTTTCCTTCTAATTCGCTCATCATATGTCTTTGCCTATAACTTGTTTCCATTGTATTTGGAGGAGGCCCCATTTCATTTAGTTCAGATAGAGTAGCTGTTAATTGAAGTTCTTCCGCCCTTTCTCTCAAATACTTATATTTTCCTTCTTCACTCCGTTGCCAATCACCCATCTGACCACAACCGACATAGGCTGCAACTTTATGAGGAAATCTCTTAGTATATAATGTACCTAAAATAGAACCCCATTCATGTCCTAATAAAATTACCCTTCTATTTTTTGGCCTTACCCTTTTAAAGACAGTATCTATCAATTCATCTAAATCTGATATGAAATGATTAACATTCATGGTAGATTTGGGTATAGATGAATCAAAAGATTTTCCACTTCCTCTTTGATCCCAATAAACAACAGTGAAGAAACGTTCAAGATCGGCATTGTGAAATCGAAACAGATTTGTTTCTGAAAACCCTGGACCTCCATGGAGAAGAATAAGTACAGGGTTTGATATTGCATCTTCTCCTCTAATCATTGCCCATTGATCTATTTTACCAATTTTGTAAAAGTTGACTTCTGATATACTGTTTGGTAAAGGTTTACCATCTTCCGACATTTGAATTGGTGGGGTTGTGCCAGGGTCCTTCATATTTGCAGTGCTTTGAGATGAGGCATAGAAATGACAACAATGTTTTTCTTTATATGTAAAGAACTTTCTAACATCAATGTGTTTCGTGTATGTGCATCACTTATTACAAATAGTCAATTATGTACAATTCAATGAGATTCGTAGTCAATAAAATAAACTTGTCAACGGATATTTTACGTCAAGTTGCAAAAATATTCAAATTTCCTCTGCGCCCAACGGAATGGGAAATAAAGTTTTGTGGACAAATTTCAGTAAGCCGGCAGAGTCTCAGCCGAGGTGACGTAAAGACCAACAATTTCTTAAAGTGGTGGAACAGCATTAAGCACATCCCTACAATATTTACAGGATTGGGACTAGCTAGCCTAACGCCATATCCAACACTAATTTATCAGAACTAAAGTAAAATTAACTAAACTAAACTGAACCTACAATATATTTAGCACAATCTTCTTTTTGATTTTGCATGTGGATCGATCGACGTAAGCGCGGGAAAATTAAGAATCCAACTTCTAACTTATTCTACATTTTATATTTGTTTCTACAGACTTTGCTAATAGACCGCCGTGCTGCTGTATAATATCACGATTTAGATGTAGAACAATGCTTGCTTAATTCGACTTATTTATGTTTTTCTTGTATGCGACACTTACATTTTGTACATAGAAACTGGCAACTTAAAAACTATAAAAATTGATACGATCTTTATTGTATAAACATTTCCATTTAGAACCAATGGAACGTGTTAAGTCACGAATCTTTCCATTTATTGTAATTAGTAATTAATAGGAACAATAGCTTTGAGTGACGATGATACAGCTAAATTAATGTCATCTTGTTTGTAATGCGTTAAGACAGTTGATCATTACTTTTGGAAAAAACAAATGGGTCCATAGGATAGCAGACGTTATTAAGTTAAAATTAATCCGTCGAAACAAATTCATACTCTCCTATATATTTGAATATCCTTTCTCTCTTGCCTCCGACTATCAAACTTCAGATACCTAATACAAGTCCACACAAAGCGTCTATCGCTTGCTGAATTTCATTTCAATATTCTTACTGGGCTTTAGAAATTTTTCAAATAAACAATGCCAGCAGCTGGGGCGGCCGTTTCATCCGCAAATCGAGCAAAATTAAAAAAGAGAAATAAACACAGACGAAAAAAGTCAAAGGAACGATCCTTTTCTGGATCAGATTATAATGGGGAAATAGAGTCAACAGATGGATCAGAATTGAGAAATAAAGGACTAAATGAACAACAACAACAACAACAACAACAACAACAACAAAGTCCAATAGAAAGTCCAATAGAAAGTCCAATAGAAAGTCCAATAGAAAGTCCAATAGAAAGAAAGGATGAAGTGGATAAAGGCACTTCGTTTCAGGAGAATTTAAAAGAGCTACGATATCGGGCAGGAATTATAGTCAACAATTTTCATGTACAGATGTCAATCATTTTTCTGATACTTCTAAATAGTGCCTTCATGGGAATAGCAACATTTAGTTTTGTAGCTGATAATCCTGCAATGGAAGCTAGGTTCGAAGCTATTGATAAGACTTTTCTCATCATATTTACAATTGAATTGTGCTTCCAGATTACACATCATGGGTGGCATATATTTTTTGACGGTTGGCTATTTTTCGATTTTGCAGTTGTTATGATCTCATGGGCAAGTGATTTCATGGATGGGGCAAATTTACAAGTGATGAGAGCATTTCGAATATTCAGAGCGTTTCGATTAATAACGCGTGTAAAAGTTATGAGAGCACTTGTTTCTGCACTCATTGATACGATACCGAATATGACGGCGATTGTATTACTTCTTACTATTGTAACTTACATTTTCGCGGTAATGTTCACAAGTCTCTATAAAGATCTGGAGAATGATGAGCAATTCCCTGGATTTCCTGAGGAGTTTGTAGGATATTTCCGGACTTTAGAAGATTCTTTTTTCACTCTTTTTCAAGTCATGACAATGGATGGCTGGGCAGATATTTGTCGTGAAATTATGCTGTATCAACCATTAGCTTGGATTCCTTTTGTTGCCTTTGTGATTCTGACAGCTTTTGTTTGTTTGAATCTTGTCATTGCTGTCATCTGTGATGCTGTAGGTAATAATCATGAAGAAGATTTAGATGATTTAGGACTAAGCAGTCATTCATCTTCAGCTGATGGCTCATATTTCACAAGGACAGATATGTTGCATGAACAAGTCGACAACATGGAGACAGAGTTAGATGCGATGAAGATGGAGCAAGAAAGTATACATAATATGTTACATTCTATCAATGCTGCACTTATGGAGAAACAAATACCTATTGAAGTTGATGAAGATGACGGAGGTATTGAAATGTCATGGGGATTCCAATTTAAGGATTAGAATTTGCTTTTTTAAGCATGCTTGGAAAAGCGTCCAATTCACTTGTACTTATTAGTGTAAACTGTTAAACCAAATAAATCTAAGAATCATTCATAAAGCAATTCTACAACAAGTAAAACAAAACAATAATTCAATATTGACTTTTTGAAAATGCGAAGAACTTGCATTATATCACGATGTGTTGATTGTCACTGAGATTATGATGTTTAGAATAATCAGTATGATGGAAAGCTCTTTATGTCTTTAATATTTTAGATCCTTACTTTATGGCGTATAATTTAACATACTATTTAATCTTAAAAGCATCTCAAGACCCCAAATTGAATTTCTAAATTCATTTACATGGTGTCTAGAATATTCAGTATGATGGATTGCTCTTTATATCTTTAATATTTTAGATCCTTACATTATGGCGGATAATTTAACATACTATTTTAATCTTAAAAGCATCTCATGTCCCCAAATTGAATTTCTAAATTCATTTACCATCAATCGTCTGTAAAAGAGCAATGATGGAATTAAGTAATTGTGTGATCACGTCCATTATTATGGATATTTGTCTAAGCGTAAATCTAGTTTCAGTTGGTGACAGAGTAGGATTAATTGGTGAAACAGCACTCGGGTATGATGATGGAGATGAAGATAGTTGTGAAGACAAAAATAAAGATGGAGCCAAAGATGGAGCCAGGGATCGAGCCAAGGATGGAGCCAAGGATCGACCTAAAGATGGAATTATTGTTGAAGATGACGAGGGAAGAATAGAAGGATATAAAGATAATGAGGGCGATGACGTTGGGGACATTGACGGGAAAGCACTAGGATAGCGGGTTGGAATTACTGATGGTGGAGAACTGGGATAAGTACTAGGGCCTGTTGTTGGGATTAAAGATGGAGAAATACTTGGAAATAAAGACGGTACTATGGATGGCATCAATGATGACAAAACACTCGGATACGTACTCGGTGTTAGTGTAGGAGTTAAAGAGGGGAACATACTTGGTTGGCTAGAATGCATTTTCGTGGGTGATATTGATGGGTAAATGCTTGGATAGAGAGTAGGATTTTTTGATGGTAAAACACTCGGATACGTACTCGGTGTTATTGTAGGAGTTAAAGAGGGGAACATACTTGGTTGGCTAGAAGGCATTTTCGTGGGTGATAAAGATGGAGAAAGTGATGGGTCCAAACTAGGCAATACAGTAGGCATCGCTGAAGGCTCACTGGTGGGATATATGACGTTGCGATACATATCATACTCTATTATCATACGTTCTATCTGCCCAGCAGTAAACATATACATACAACAATCGTCTGAATAATCCATAAAATTATGAATTGGATCGACATCTCCACTTGGACATGAATCTTTACCTATTTGACAACCTGAAGAGCTCATACTTTGAGTAGGAGTATCTGAGACTAAGTCCCCACTTCCATCACAGTCATCACCATGAAATGTATGAAATAATCCAAGCCAATGACCTACTTCGTGAACAAGAGTGTCACCCTCATTATATCTATCAGATATTCCTCCTGGAAGAGATCCATAATGAACTAATACAGAATCTCCACGATTCACCACATCAGGACTTGTATTTCCTGCAGGCGCACATGCTAAGGGAAACCTCGCAAAACCTAAAAAGTTAGCAGAGCCTGTGAAGATATTTAAAGTGTCGCAACTCCCAATATGCAAGCTTCTTCTCTCCCTAAAAGAAGTGCTGGTTTCCATTTGAAATAAATCATCATCTTGCGTCCTAATTATATCCATGAGAGTAAAATTAAATGGAGTCGTGGGGAAATTTTCATATTCAAAGCCGCATTCACTGTAATTAGATATGACACCTGAAAAAGCATCATTTAGTATATCCATTTGTTGAAGAATTGTCTGGTCATTGATATACCCATTTCCAGACGAATCCGTAAGAACGTGAAAATAAACCGGAACTGTGATAACTCTAGAGCTCATCGATTTCCACACTTCGGTGCTTAGCCTTTTTCTGTAGTCTTGGATCTCGTGTTCATGTTTTTCTAGCTCTATAGGATCCAAATCTTCTGCTCCACAGGTTCTCATGTTTTGCGTTTCTCCTGTTGACGACTCGTGTTCATGGCTATGGTGAAGATCGTGGGTATTACGGTAATGTTCCTCATGACATGATATTCTTGTTAGATACATGCATATGGAAAGGAGAAAAGGGAAGATAAGGCGGTGCTGTGAATATGCTATCATGTTGGATTGGAAGTTTCATCGGTATTGCATATAGTGTCTCTAAAGTATCTATTTGATCTAAAACTTCCACTAACTTATTTTTGGTCTTGCTTCTAATATCCTATTGTACAATCCGTATTTGCACGTAGCAGTTGAACATAAATAATTAGGTATATTGATTTTGTTCAGTTGATTTTGTTCAGTTGATTTCGTTCTTTACGAAACCGCTTGTTTAATTAGTCTTGCTTGACATAGTATCGACATAAACGCTGTTGGTTTTTTCCATTTTTTTGTTTGAATTTGAAGTTGATGTTGTGTTTCCATGTAAGTTTCTTATCTTTGTTTCTATTTGAATTGACGCAAGTCGATTTCATTTGAGCATGATGGTTGGCATATCCTTATCTACCCATCTTGTGTGTAGAGATTAAAAAATGTTGCGGACTTTATTGAACATCAATTTGAGAGTTATGTTACGTAGAGTCATACTAATATTGCTAACCACAAGAACATAAATTCTGTGTTTCCTTTCTGCTGTCACTAGAAGTTTTTCACCTTTAGGCATTACTTTAAATCTATTGAAGTGAATACTTTTTTATAACCAAACATTTTTACATGTTTTGCATGAAAAGTTGTGTCAGCAAAGAACGATACTTTATTTTATCTTATATGAGAGAATAAAAATAAATATGAGATACCAGCACTTTTTGTAATAAACCCCATGGAAGCGATTATTAGCTATCATGCCTAAACTTCAAATATTCGAACTAAACGTTAATACAGTATATTTGTAAAGATGATGAGTATGATAGCTTAATATTTTTCTGGAGATGTATTTTTCACTACAATTTGTGTTTGTTGGACGACTGACTAAGAAGAACATTCTCAATAGGAACGAATATGAATCTGGAGAATATTCGTCTGTGTGAGGAGCACGAGATACTGTGTTTAACCTAGAATAAGGTTTTTTTTGAACGAAAAAGATCCCAAAACAAATCGGTAAAAACATTCTTTGCTAAAATACGTTTTTGTAAAGTGAAAGCAGCAGATAGGGAACATTTTTGGTGAAAAAATCAAAAATCAAAAATGTAGGTTCTACTAAATCAGACCATTAAATTTTTATAAAGCCTTTTTCCAATTTATGATTTGGATTGAAATAGACTAAAATTCGTTCTTATGTTTGCTATATAGATTCTTTTTTTTAATTTTATATTGTTGTGTTGTTGTTTTTGATCATATTTGAGGATATAAATTACACAGCCTTGAAACAGTCATTTTTTCATGATATTTTATGTTTTTTAAGCTTTTTTCTACTTTTTTTGGGATAGTCATCTTTTAAAGTCCAAAAAAATCTAAATGCGTACCACAATTACCGTAAAAAGGTAGAATCATGTAACCATAAGAAAGGAACAGGAAACAACATTTTCCATTCTTAGTTCCAAGCACATACTCAGAGCCATGAACGCTGCCTCAAACCAATTATTTTCCTCATAACAAAATAAACCTAAAATCTCGTGTTGCAATGTAAACTTGCGAACACCACCGAAATATGCCGTTTGAAGCCTACAGCACTTAATAGGTTCACCCACTATATGAATGTCCCAATTCATAACCTGTGATACCTACAATCTACTATGAGATATACTAGATGAGGTATACTGATTAGATTATAGTTATATCTAGTCCACTAATATATATCTGCATACACATATATACTATCTCATACATAAAGATAACTTATATAAAAGTATTATAATATTATTTATGCTCATTTTTTAATACAATTATTTTTATTAATATTATAGAATTTTCGTTTTTAGTTCCATGCACGTGCTTCATGATCGCAGAGACCATGGAGAATTTAGTGTTTGGATCACTATTAATATTGGATACATACAGGCCAATGATTTTGTTCTTTGAAAGCACATGTCTTTTAAGATAAATAAGCATCAACTTCAATTTCTCATACCCATAAACGTATTTTTTAGTTCGGATGCAAATAAAAAATAACAAATTGAAAGCCGATCTAGGATGAAGAGGAAGCGATCCCCAAGCAAGCTTTTTGTTTTGCTGTGCTTAGGTATTGCATTTTGTTGCCTTTCAATATTTATATCCAGCAGTTTCTTGCCTTCTTTCGTTCAAGAATTGAATGGTGCTGATTCTTGGAAAGACAATTCATTCAACACCTTGCAAAAGTCCGAATATCTTTTCAACCTTCGACTGGCACAATTAAAACAAGAAACGAATCTAGATGAAATAACTAGTGGTGACTACAAGCAAAATCCAACCATTGAGAAGAAACCCTTGAATGTTGTGTTGCTATATCCAGATGATTGGAGACATGATGATGTAGGGGGACTCGCACCTGTAGTCAGGACACCTTTCTTGAATATGCTTGCTCAAAAGGGGGTCCACTTTACTTACAACGCTGTAACGACTTCTATTTGTTGGGTCTCTCGAGCTACTATGTTTACAGGCCAATGGGTTAGTCGTCATGCTTCTAGCTATAGATTTCAACCAAAGTTCGCAGCGGAGGCTTGGAGATGGAGTCAGACCTGGCCTTATTTGCTACAGCAACACGGGTATTACGTTGGACACATAGGCAAATGGCAGTACCATGGAGATGGAAAATTGTATAACTTAAGATCAATTTTTAATTTTACAAGAGTTTTCGAAGGTGAACATTGGTACAAAATAATCAATAGTAACGGCACTCAAACCAAAATTAATGCTGCTGACAAGGCTGTGCACCATACTCTTGAGTTTTTAGAAGGCCGACCAAAACACAAACCATTCGCGATCACAGTTGCTTTTTACCCACCTAAACCTGTTGGTGAAGGAGTAAAGCCTGGTGAGCAGTGGACTCCAAAAAATGAAACCAAAAGAATATATGAAAACGAATTTATACCTTATCCACCTTACAATATTAGTGATGCATATCACAGCCTACCCAAGTTTATTCAAGATGACAGATCTTTAGCAAAACAACGATGGATTCAGCGTTGGAGTACCGACGAGCATTATCAACTAGGAATGAAAAATTACTATTCATTGATTACAGAGGTAGATCGAGCATGCGAGAAGATTGTCAATATACTAGAAAGAGAAGGCTTACTAGAAAATACAATGGTCATATTTACTACAGATAATGGCTTGTTCCATGGAGCTCATGGTCTTGCTGGTAAATGGTATCCATATCAGGAATCAATACGGGTCCCTTTGATCATTTATGACCCTCGAATGCCAGCAGAAAAAAGAGGTACCAAAGATGACTCCCTAACATTGAATGTCGATTTGGCAGAAACAATATTAGGCGCTGCTGGACTACATGCACATCCTATGATGCAGGGTAGAGATATTGCTGATTTGTATCTCTCCAACTTTCCCATGAGTGCAAAACCATGGCGTACCGATTTTTATTATGAATATCCTATAGGAGGCGGTTTGCCCAAGGATCCCCGGTCTACAGCATTGGTACAAAAGGATTGGAAATATATTCATTGGGATGAGAAAAATTATGATCAGCTTTTTGATTTGATAAACGATCCGTTGGAGCTGAATGATTTGGCAACGAATATCACACAAAAGAATAAAATACGATTAAAATTAATGAAAGATCGGCATAAAAAGTTGCGATATGAAGCTATGGCACCAGTAATACCAGGATCTGAATGTGATCCATTATGGAGACCAGGTGAAACAATACCTTTAACCGCACCTGTTTGTTATAACATAACAGGAATTCAAAAATTCAGGCTTGTTGCAAAACGTCAATTTTTGATATATTTGAAAATGCTAGCTAGGCTAACATCCCGTGCTATTTGCACTGGTCACTGGGAATCGATACTTGTTTGTAGCTTCATATCTGAATTACATGAATATTTCAAGCACAATACCTTGACTTTTTTCACATATACTACATAATGAATAATATTATTTATTAAAAGAAAAAGATCGAATTTATTGCCCAATGATTGCCTATATTAACTAAATTATTGAGATGAGCACTTGTGCGATAACGTCCATTATCAAGGTAATTTGTTTTAGAACACACGGATTATCAGTTGGTAACGTGGTAGCATTATGATAAATAATATCACTACTTCAAGAAATAAAGATCAGTTAATTGTCCAATGATTGCCTGTACTAACGCAATTATTGAGATGAACACTTGTGCAATCACGTCCAAAATGATGGTAATTTGTTTTAGGACAAACGGATTATTAGTTGGCAACATAGTAGGATTAATTGATGGGACTATGTTTGGGTGAAATGATGGAAACGAGGATAAAGACGGAAACAAAGTAGGTGATATTGATGGGTAAATGCTTGGATAGAGAGTAGGATTTTTTGATGGTAAAACACTCGGATACGTACTCGGTGTTATTGTAGGAGTTAAAGAGGGGAACATACTTGGTTGGCTAGAAGGCATTTTCGTGGGTGATAAAGATGGAGAAAGTGATGGGTCCAAACTAGGCAATACAGTAGGCATCGCTGAAGGCTCACTGGTGGGATATATGACGTTGCGATACATATCATACTCTATTATCATACGTTCTATCTGCCCAGCAGTAAACATATACATACAACAATCGTCTGAATAATCCATAAAATTATGAATTGGATCGACATCTCCACTTGGACATGAATCTTTACCTATTTGACAACCTGAAGAGCTCATACTTTGAGTAGGAGTATCTGAGACTAAGTCCCCACTTCCATCACAGTCATCACCATGAAATGTATGAAATAATCCAAGCCAATGACCTACTTCGTGAACAAGAGTGTCACCCTCATTATATCTATCAGATATTCCTCCTGGAAGAGATCCATAATGAACTAATACAGAATCTCCACGATTCACCACATCAGGACTTGTATTTCCTGCAGGCGCACATGCTAAGGGAAACCTCGCAAAACCTAAAAAGTTAGCAGAGCCTGTGAAGATATTTAAAGTGTCGCAACTCCCAATATGCAAGCTTCTTCTCTCCCTAAAAGAAGTGCTGGTTTCCATTTGAAATAAATCATCATCTTGCGTCCTAATTATATCCATGAGAGTAAAATTAAATGGAGTCGTGGGGAAATTTTCATATTCAAAGCCGCATTCACTGTAATTAGATATGACACCTGAAAAAGCATCATTTAGTATATCCATTTGTTGAAGAATTGTCTGGTCATTGATATACCCATTTCCAGACGAATCCGTAAGAACGTGAAAATAAACCGGAACTGTGATAACTCTAGAGCTCATCGATTTCCACACTTCGGTGCTTAGCCTTTTTCTGTAGTCTTGGATCTCGTGTTCATGTTTTTCTAGCTCTATAGGATCCAAATCTTCTGCTCCACAGGTTCTCATGTTTTGCGTTTCTCCTGTTGACGACTCGTGTTCATGGCTATGGTGAAGATCGTGGGTATTACGGTAATGTTCCTCATGACATGATATTCTTGTTAGATACATGCATATGGAAAGGAGAAAAGGGAAGATAAGGCGGTGCTGTGAATATGCTATCATGTTGGATTGGAAGTTTCATCGGTATTGCATATAGTGTCTCTAAAGTATCTATTTGATCTAAAACTTCCACTAACTTATTTTTGGTCTTGCTTCTAATATCCTATTGTATAATACATTGCACGGACTTCTACGAGGAAAATTTGATCGTAGTCCTTTAATATATGGATCTGAATGTGATGCATCAAGGAGACCATGTGAAACAATACCTCTAGAATCACCATTGTGCTAAGATGTTCCAATAATTGAAAGAATAAAATATTTTGTGGAGCTTATATTTTTGCTTGATTTGAAAAGGCTCACTAGAAGCAAATCCCGTGTTATTTGTTTTTACTGTTTATTGCATGCAACTTTATCTTCAACATTCACCATCACAACTTTGCCTAGCTTTTTTGACTAATATCGAAATAATTTGAATAGAATATGGTGGTTTCATTCATTCTATGTTCTCGAGGAATTGGGCGACACATTTTTTCAGATCAGTTATTTTCATTTTAATGCAAAAGACGCATTTATGAATGTATGAGTAAACTGGTAATCAATTTGTGTGCTAAAATTTTGCATCCTCTAAGCAAAGAAATCTTCCAATTTGTTCATGATGTTCTCTACTATTAAATATATTCGTGCAACCTTAACTGATAGCAAGATTGCAGAAATTGCGGTAAAACAGGACTCTCGGTAAAAGCTATCCTTAAAGGTAAGCGGTTAGAAGAAGTTAAGATAAATTTATTCATAAATAAGATTGTCCCGTTCATACTTTCCTTTTTGAAATAAAAAGATAATATTTTTATGAAGAACTATCAAACTTTTGTGAGCTTGATGTTTGTTTCTCATGTGGGGATCATTCCGACGAATTCTGACAGTTTTTTCTTTATCACCAACCATTCAAATTCCCTCAATTTTATGTAGACCACATACCAATGCCCTATATATGGCAGGAAAAAACATTGAACTTGAAAAAGAACAAAATTTAATTCGTGTGTTCAGAGTGAAATCTGCTGACATACGTATTAATTTAACAAAGATGAATATGCCTAATGAGAATGGAAACAACCACCCCCCATCGACAACTAGTGATTTGGAAGTAAACACTGACATGGAAGCACCATCACAAAAAAAATCAAATTCTGCAACGAACCAAACTGGATTATACGCTTCAGTCACAATTCACGACAAAAGTGAAGAAATAAACACCATCAAAAGTCATGTTAAAGGTATTCTCCAAATTGCCACACCTATCATCCTATCAGAGGTGTTTCAAAACACGCTGCCAATAATTGATTTAGCCTTTGTCGGTAATTTAGGAAAGGAAGAGTTAGCAGCAGCAGCGTTGGCAACAGTATGGTTTAACCTTTGGAATGTATCTATGTTTGGGTTTTTGACTGCCATTGACACAATTTTAGCACAAGCGTGTGGAGCAGAAGAATGGGAAAAATTTGGAATGTGGACAGGAGCTAGCTTAGTGATTACAGGAGGTGTGAGTGTATTAGTAATGGCTGTTGTGGCGACTTGTGGCCCTGCTATGATACTTTTTGGCCAGCAAGAAGATTTGGCGAAAATGGCAGGTGCTTTTGCGCTTCGTTTGTTACCAGGAATGATTCCCTTTTATTTATTTAAGGTCTTGACAAAATATTTGCAGACACAAAATATATTGCTTCCAAGTGTCTTCATCGGGATTCTCTCCAATATTATCAATGTGATTGCGAATTATTTATTTATTCATACATTTGGTTTGGGTTTGAATGGTGCTCCATGGGCGACAACATTGACCCGAATATTGCAACTGATTCTGGTAATAGTGTACATGTACTGGAAAAAAAGTTCTACATTAAAAAAATCATGGCCGTCCTTTCAGAAACAAAATATGACTAATGAGAAGCTGAGATTATTCTGGAAACTCGGTATTTTTGGCGCTCTATCCTTAACTTCTGAAGGATGGAGTTTTGAAATAACAACTATACTTGCTGGTTTACTTGGGACAGTGGCATTAGATGCCCATATTGTTACGTTGAGTATTGCAACATTTATTTTTTTAAGTTTTCCATTTGCCATTGGAATAGCAACCTCCATTCGTGTTGGACAATTTATTGGAGAAGGAAAGGCGAATGATGCTAAAAGGACTTTTACAGTATCTATGGGTTTTGCTTCGGCTGTACAAATATTATTTATGGTCATATTGATTCCCTGTGGTCCTTATCTTGGGAAACTATTTAGTAATGATGTAGATGTGATTGAAACAGTAACACGCCTGATTCCTGTTTCAGCAATATTCATGTTGGGCGATGCTATACATGCAAACGCAGTTGGGGCATGCCGAGGTCTGGGGAGACAGAATTTAAGCTTGGCTTTGAATACTGTTGGTTTTTGGGTTTTGGCAGTGCCATCGGGGGCTTTACTAACATTTGTTTTCGACTTTGGTGTTTCTGGTCTATGGTGGGGATTTAATATTGGTATTTACTCAGCTGCTGTCATTGGATTTGTGCTTTTATATTTTTATATCGACTGGAACAATGAAACAATAAAGGCCACCAAGCGTATATCAACAATTGGTCATAATTAACCATAATGCATGCCTTCATTCAATCATCGTATTTGTGATATCTTCTCATGTTAAGAACTATCTCTAATGCAAGTAAATATAATATGCACAAAAAAGGTAAAACTTAGCATCATACTACCACCAACATCACAGTAAGGAAGTTAATGAATTGAATGTATGTAGAAATTATTCTGAAAGCAAGGGGTATCTGATCTTGATAATCTCTCTTGGATGTAGATACCCTTCAAAACGGAACAAACTGCTCCAATTCCGATGCTGTTTTTTCGTTTCCTAGGCATAATTTTTATTTTTTATTTTAATAATATTGAAACTATGGGATCTGTCGCAGCGCATTGCCATTAGTACAATTAAAATAATATCATATACAACAACGTACCAAGCAGAATGAGGCATTCGTAATTTGGGACAAGGAAAAGGTACATGATGGCAAAAAAATTTGAGTGGGTCGTAATCTTTTCTACTTATTTACCTGCAAAGATAGAAGTGTCAGGGTTGAAATTGATTGCTTGACTCTTCTCCAACTAAAAGTTAGATTCACTCAAAAAAGTTGATTCTAGTACGTTTCGCGGGCATCCGTTAACATTACTACTTTGAACATCTTATGCAATCATTATGTCAGCCAACAAAGTCAAGTCCAAGTGCAAAAGTGTCATTAACATATACAACGAGCTTAGTGCTTCAGTATTTCTTCTATTCTTGCTTTTCCCCATTCGTTCCGTAATCGCTTTTCCTTCTTATATTGACGAAGAACTAGACCCTTTCGCTTCTAAATTTTCATATGATTTTTATAAAAACCAAACAGCAGAATTCAAGCTCAACGTCTGGTGGGAATTCATTAAAGAGAAGGAAGGAACAAAGGTACAGTACAGCTATGCTAGGTTAGCTGCCATGTTTTTAGAAGATTTAAACCCAACGATGGACTTTGATCGTGACTATCGTCCATGGGCGCATTTAAAAGCGATTCATACGATTGGAGCAGTGTCCAAAATTGTGTTCAATAACATTCAAGATCATGACTTCACAGGTTTTTTTCAAGAAGGTTCTCAATACGGATTAATTCGCCTCGGTGGAACTATACCAGCAATAGAAACATTCAATTTTATACCTGGACTAGGCATTAAATTTTTCCGAGATGGTTCTCCATCTGCTGATGTTGTAATGTTAACGGATCAAGTATATCAACATAATCTAAATTTTTTTCAAGAATATCAATCCAATCATATTAGAAAACAACGTTGGAATCGACCGGACCTAAAGTTTGTACAAATAAAATTCGCTACTGCCTCCAAACCCTCCGAAATGGTTGGAATAACAGATTTTGCAAAAAGCAATTCTACTGGAATACCATTACCTGCAGATGAAGTAGTTTCACCGTTTCGAATAATTATGATTGCTGAACCTCGCTTAAAAAATGACTTCGAAGGAATATCATCAGAAAAAAAATTATTAGAAAAACTTGAAAGCATTCCATCTGGAACATTGTTATATCGCGTGTATGGAATGATAGATCCAGAAAGTGAATTTCCAGGAATTCGCATTGGAGAAATTTCAACCGCGTCAGAAATGATTTTTAGTGAAAACGCCGATCAATATTTACATTTTAGGCATCAAAGAATGACAGACGATTTGGATTACAACGAAGATTGGTTTGAACACGTTTGTCCTGGACAACGATAAATGACATATATATATGTATAATATATGAATGATATTGCGACTGCTGCAAAGAAGAGTACCGCACTTTTATAGTAATGATGTTTCAATTTCAATTGGTTGCTATTTTTAAGCTAAAATCTGATTCCGTTTCTCTTAACAATATCTTTTTCGACGACAGCTTTCTAAAATGAAATTTGTTCGATACATAATATTAAATGATTTCAGATGAGGAAGTCAAAAAAGAACATTAAAGAGAAAATGTTTCAAGCCTCCAAAAACGTAAGAAATATTTGACATAAGAAATTGTTATATCATTAAAGTACATTTATACAACTCTGCTCGTCAAATCTTGTAGATTACAAAGTGAAAATATTTAAATCTTTTGATATAATTTTTATTTGTGACAAAGCTTATCAAAAGTACGATCGATCAAACTTTAATTCCTAATTGTTCTCTATTTTTTGCAATAGACCCATAATCCAGAAAAATCTCGTTTAGACAAGAACGCTCAGAAAAAGTTTCAACAAGTGTTTTCATTCCTGGCTCTTCGAGATTTTTGCCATAAAATTCTATAGACTCCAAGACCTTGTTGGTTGTGAG
>Ga0209092_10000616_pt1 | contig 35531 bp, 23 predicted proteins | sample FraStrMetagenome_FD_187446 | JGI IMG/M metagenome (GOLD analysis project Ga0209092, IMG submission 187446) | Marine eukaryotic phytoplankton communities from Arctic Ocean - Fram Strait ARC3M Metagenome (SPAdes) (version 2) | ecosystem: Environmental > Aquatic > Marine > Oceanic | place: Fram...
ATTTAATTTTCTCTTAAATCAAAAAGCACTTTGATTGATTTTTTTTCATAATCAGGTTTGATTTTTCCCATGGTGAATTCTTTTCCCTCCCGCCTTTGCATTGACCTGCTTTCATGAAGTCAAATTTGATTCATTGCTATCTTTTCTCACATATCTGACGAAAACAACGCTTGACTTCGATACCATTGGCGATTTATCCTTCACGTTCCTACTATGACATTTTTTGCAGCAGATAGTGACCTTTTTAATTAGAGACCTGATACTCTTGTTGACAGCATTGCAAGCACCCATCTTTATTCTAGAAACCTATGACGTAATAGTTCTATCGAAGAAGCGATTTCAATCCAGAAACTTTTATTAGTGCGTTAGAATCCTACGTAGATTATTGGTTGGAGACTACACATCACCTCGTAATTGTTTGCTTACCTACTCCTGGAATGAATCATAAAATTTGGCAAAAAATAGAGAAATTGTTGTCATTCATGAAAATGGTGTGTCTCACACGCAACTACCTTCCTTTACTGCTTTTTCCTACTCTATTCTTGTTTAAAAATCTAGAAACATGTGATGCTAAAAAACAAGATCGCAATAGACCTCATGTTCACAATGGGGTTTTGCCTCACTACACACCTGGGCCTTTTACAGATCTTGAGCTAGAAAACAAAGATGAAGATGTCTTATCAAAAGGAAAATCAGTGATGAAACAAATTCCATCAGTCACTGGAGATCCAAAAGGAGGTAGAGCAATTTGTGTGCAAGATGTAGACGCTCCCAAAGACGCAGTATGGAACCAAATCTTAGATCTAAACAGTTACGTGGGCAAGGTTGACAAATTGAAAGAATGTAAGAACTACTTCAAACAGAAGAATCCTGATGGAACTACAAGTATCAAAACTAAATTTGTAGTTGGGGTGCTTCCTGGATATAAGGTATGTACTGCTTGAATGAGTAGTAGGATTATTTGAACATGTTTTTTTCTTCTTAAAAACCTTGCAATATAAACTATCTGACTTTTTCCTTCGTAATTTTTCATTTTTAGTATGAGTATTATTGTGATCACTTATTTAGACCAGAAAAGGACTCTTTAACTTGGAGTTTAGATTATGAGAAATATTCAGACTTCAACGATGTTGCTGGGCACTGGCATGTCGAAAATCATCCTAGCAAGCCTGTAAGTGTTTCTTCTGTTTTGACTAGTTCCTCGTTACATGCACTTTTTATTCCGCCTCCTCATTTATAAACTGTATCCTTAATTTAGGGTTGCTCTCGAGTTTTTTATGGAGCTGATGTAAAGCTTCCAGAGGGAATTCCTGGACCAGTCATTAATTTTGTAAAAAAGAGTGCGTTGAGACAAGCAACATCATGGGTGAAACGTGAAAGTGAGTCAAAACCAACAGCGCTCTTTCCAGCAGAATTCGCTGTACCCGCAATGTAAAAGCTACAGATTAAAAAGATGAGAATACTAAGGAAAAATAAACCTCATCGCGCATTAAAGTTAATACAATCGCCAAATATGTTTGCCTACATATTTGTTCTGTTTCAGAGAAAAAATGAATTTGATATAGTAGACTATATCCGACACTATGACAATGTTTATGTAAGTTTCTGTTCATGATGCAGTATGTTATAGTATGATAGGAAATATAGATTAGGTTTTAAGTTACAAGCATGTAAAATTAATTAGTTGACTTTCTCTATCCTTGTTCATATTTGCCTAACGTTTAATGTAAAATGTGCCTACTGCTGGTTCCTACTTCAAATCCAATATTCTGTCACTATAGAACTCATTCTCGATATATGCACTTATAGTAGAGGGTGCCATAACTTAGATGGAGAAGTTACGGTTTTAAACCAAAAAAGTTCAAAGGGTCAAATGTTGTGGGCTTGAAATATGAATGTCGTAGGTACTCTGAAATAGTTGGTCTAAGCTCTGGATGTGTACTCAAGCACCATTGAATCAAGTCTTGAAGTGAATCTTCCTCGACTAGACTAGCATCAACCTCAAAGTATGGATTACGTAAAAGATCAGTAATTTCGTTGACTTCCATTCCTTCAAAGTATGATGCACCAGTACTCAACTCATACAGCATCATTCCTAAACTCCACATGTCATAACTTGGATCGACAATGAATTCTGTGGCTCTGTCATTCATCAATGCGTCGGCAAATTCAGGAGGACAGGCTTCAGGGCTATAATCAATGGGGTGACGACCTACCGCAACAGCGCTCTCTAGATCAATACCCCTTACGCCTTTTCCTGTAAGGACAAAGTTTTCTGTTTTCAAGTCTGTCCAAACTAGGTTAGACGCATGGATAGATTGTAAGCATTTTCCTGCAGACAATGCAATCTCTAGCATTTCTTTTCCTCTAAATCCTTGAGAGGCATTTTCACTTATGTGCTTCCTTAAGTCATGGATTCCAGACTCCATGACTAATGCTGATAAATCCTCCATACCTTTACCAAGAGCGATTGGGAAAAAATCCAATTTTTCGACAAAGTCCTTGCCAAAGCCTTTGGAAACTTTATCATAATTGGAATTTTCACGGATGAGGGCTTGAGTATTGTCAGAGAGCTTCACTTTGATCGCAGTAGTGCCTTTTCCAATATTTTGAACAATTGGTTCTCCATATTCATTGGCTTTGTAAGCATTCCATATCTCGGATTTTCCTGAAGTTGATCGAGATGCTCTCCCAACTAGAAGATATTGCCCGTTGCCAACAGATCTTCCAGATAAAGGATGGGCCAACTCTACCTCTTTTTCCTTCTCAGTCTCCTTGTAGCCCTCGTCAACAACATTCATCATGCTATCATGGGCTTCTGTGATTAAATATCTTGATCCAGATTGTGTTTGTACAACCGAATACTCGGAGCATGCCTCAGTATCGAAAACAGGAGAAGTAGTAATAAGATCACCATCATCCATGTAGGGGTGGTCTCGTACCTTTCCTCTCAATCTTCCATCTCTAAGAATAGTCCAATCTTCTATCTCGGGCATACTGCGGGTCATTTGAAGGCTTGAGGAGATAACGGACGAAGATTGACTAGGAGAAAATCTTAATCTTGAAGAAGAAGAAAGGTGAACGCAGCGAGACGATGTGAATCTAGATGGTATTTGTATGTATGTAAAAGCCATCAAATTCAACGGTACCACTGCCAATACCAATAAGCTGCACACCTTCATGATAGATAGATTTGTATAGGGTAAGATGATCAATGACCTAGTGATACTTGTGCTGTTTGTTTTGCGTCAACTTGGAAGTTTCTTATTCAAGAATGAAAATGATTGATGTGTGGGTGTTTGCATTCAGAAACCCATCAAATATTTTCTCTAAGTAATGAAACTATGTATCATCACAGAACGTTTCTTTTTAGAAATATTTCCTATAAATAAGAAATCGTGTCATACATTTGTATGGGAATTCTACATATAGTATTATTAGTACAAAATCTACCATGAGACTGTTGACATAATAACGTGATAGATGATGTCATTCCTTCGTATTGTATCTTCTTCATCAATGATTGCTAAGTAATTCAAGATCTCTTACTTTTGTTCGCCATGCTAAGAATGATTTGAATGACGCAAAGTTGGGAGGAATAGATGGAGTCTATCTGATGATTTTTGAAATCTTTGGTAGACTTTATCAATTGTTGAACTTATGTAAATGAATATCAATAGACCGTAGCATAGATAGCCTTGTCATATATCTTATAAATTAGCTACTGCTTTATTTGTATCGCCCACAACTGCAACATGATGGTAAACAACTCATCTTTCTCGCCATGAATGTTGAATTAGACTGCATTTATCCGAGAGGTCGGAAAACTTCGCTTCTGATATGCCTGTGAAATAAAAAATCTCAAAAATATTAGCATGTTTCAATCTCAGTGGTAAAGCCTAATCAGTGCAAGTGTATAGACGTTTCGGATATGGTACTAGGAACAGAAACGCCATCATTAAAGTATAGTTCCTGCGATGTTATTCGATCTACAACATAAGAAGTCAAAATCCTTCAATATAACTTTTCGATCAATTCAATTTTCTTCGTGCTCTATTTAAGACATCTTTACGCAATGAAGAGATTGTGGTATTCTTCAAATAGTGCTGCACAGACGCAAATAACATAAATCTTTCAATACAAGATTACTATCGTTTTGTATTTTGTATTTTGTATATTGTATTTTTCAAGGATCAACTTATGTTCAAGAGTTCAAAACAAAATTTTCGTTTTGTATTCAAGATCATAACACTAAAAAATACAAATGGAAGTGGCAAAGTAATGCCAATCCACAAAATCTTATTTTACTGTCATGGGGTATATATCTTTAGCGTTTAAGTTTCATATTTATGTACCCAGTATCACCTTCTAGTCTCAAAATACTTTGTCTTCTGAGATTTTAAGAGGATTTTGATGCATCCTTACGTAGCCGCTTTGTTCGTTTTATTTTTTTGCTGATATTTCTATCCAACGACAGTGCTGTACCAAGTACGCCATCTTGTAGGCCATTTTCAATTTTGAAGCGACTTCGGTGTTTTTGTGGGATATTATCAAGTATTCTCATGAAACTTGGTAAAGTAATGAACATACCAATAAAAAATGGTGGAATAGGTTCACGGAACTCGGTCATTTCATTAATCGTGGCATCATGTGTTGCTTTTTATATCGGCTTTTCAATGTCCATTCTTTTCGTGGATCAAAATTTCAAGTGTGAGAAGAATGGCGTTCACTTCCACGCAAACAAACAAGTTGTAAGCTCCAAAGGCTTTGATGACATTGTAGAGGAAAGACTTCAAGTTGGTAGGTTGATCTTGAGGCGTTATTTTTAATACTTCATTTTCACACTCCTTATAGTTTTCTAATTTCATACCAAATCGTAAGAGCTCAAAAAGCGGACAAAGGGACATTTTCCTCATCAGGTTGTAGGTTTAAGTAAACAAGATTTCATGCGTCAATATGATTTCGGTGTACCACTTAAGCAAGATTATGAACTTAGCGAATTTCTCCTCTTTTATAACTCCCATTCTTCCCTACCAAACACATTTAAAAGATTTCAAAACAATGATCAAGAGGATATCATTCCATTCGTCAAAGATATCGAATTTGCAACCAAAGAGTGCGACTTGCTCAATATTGCATCAATCAAAGGAGGTCCAAATGAATGCCTTGCGATCATGAGTGGACAAGATAGCTATCATTATCATCAATTTAGACGACCAAAGACAAAGGAAGATGAAAAACCGGCTCCTTTATCGGTATTATCCAGAAATTTCCAATTTACTCCGCCTATTGATAAACAAGTTAAAAAGCATCAGAAAATATTGCAAAAATATTTCGAAAGCATTGATGAAAATTTAAACATATTAAAAACTTTGGCGGAGAAAGTTGCAAATGAAAATAATGAAATTATAGTGTTGACGAGCAACTTCGGTCAAAGTGCTTTGCTTATGAATTTCGTTTGCCATTCAAAGGCACATTTAATGGATATCAGTAACATCATATTGTTTCCAACTGATCGTGAAACGTTCGAACTTGGAAATAGCTTAGGACTAGCTACTTTTTTTGATGAAAAGGTAAGTTCAACTCAAAAAACATATTGTTTTATTATTTCAATCAATAAACTTTACTACTTCTCTCATTTCTAACCATTCCAATCCAATCAACACATTTTAAGATATTTGCATCATATCCACAAAATGAAGCTAAAGCCTATGGAGATCGAACGTTTGTATCAATGATGCAAGCTAAAGTAATTTCCGTACAACTTATTAATTTTTTGGGATATCACGTCTTGTTTCAAGACGTCGATGTCGTATGGTACAAACATCCTCTTTCTAATCGGCTTTTCACGGACCCATCATACAAATTAAACGAATTTGATTTGATTTTTCAAGAGGACGGTTCACATTCAACACGATATAACCCTTATTCTGCAAATTCAGGATTTTATTATGTTCGAAATAATGAACGAACGCGATATTTGTTCACCCAATTGTTGTATCATGGAGCAAATATTATTCAATCTGGAAGTCATCAACAAATTTTAATATCGCTTCTAAATGAATACGCATCCTTATATGGATTAAGTGTAAAAATATTGGATGGAGATGATTTTCCAGGTGGATTCCACTTTCATAGAAGAAAAGATTTTATGAAAAAGGTTATGAAGGGAGAATTTATCCCCTGGATCTTTCATATGAGTTGGACAAAGAATAAGAGTTTCAAATTAGAATATATGAAGCAGTCGGGATACTGGTATGTGAAAGATCAATGTGAAGACAAAGATGTAGATACGATTGAAAAGTTCATGGGAGAAGCATCAAACTTCCTCTCCACTTGTTGTTCTTTGGAGCCCCTGATCCAGTGCTTTTATTCGGACAGACCAAGTATAATTCCTTGCACTGATAGTAAACACTTAAGCGAGCCTGGGTTCACGTTCTCAAAGTCAAAAGGAAGCTTTTGGTAATGCGTTTGTAAATATTTTGATAAAGAAATATGCATTCCGGTGTAATATAATCAATAACTTAATAATTATGATTAATAATCCTCAAAATCATTTCGATATAGATTTGGAAGTCATTCTGATTAAAAAGCTCATAAGTATCCATTATTTCTTTTCGTCGTCTTTATTATCATCTCCGTCTTTTTTATCCAGCATGTTCCTTAAAGCTGAATTCAATTCTGGGTCATTAGTATCAACACCAGGGAGAGATCCAAGAAGCTGATTTACAAATTGAGGGTCCTGGAATTGCTGTTGACCTTCGTTGGAAGATGATGCAGATTCAGCTGATTTCTTTGCTTCTTCCCCTACATTATCTGGTTGCATGGACATCTGTAACGCCAATTGCATAGCAGCATCTTCATCTTCATCATCCATATCAACATCAGTTGCAACAGCAGCTGCAGCTGGAGCAGGTGCCTCTTCGGCTACTGGGGGGCTTTCCGCTGTATCATCATTATCATTTCCTGCTGCCATAGACATTGCCAAGGCTTGCTGCAAAAGAGCGTCATCTTCGCTGACCTCAAAACCCATTTCATCAGAATCAGCAGCAATATTTACACTTGTTGATGTAGCACCTCCATCTACTTCCATTGGAGCGGCTTCACCTTCCCCTCCTTCAGTCGTATCATTATTATTGCTATCAGAAGCTTCGTTATTGTCGTCTTGTGCAGAAGCTGCAGCAGCGGTGGCGGCACGTTCTTGTCTGGCCCTTTCTTCTTCCATAGATACACGCAAAGCCATTGCAAGTTCGGGATCCAAATTAGGATCAACTCCACCAAATTCAGCAAAGCCTGCTCCACCCATAACAGAACTCGAAGCTCCTCCAGCAGATACTCCACCTCCTCCTCCGGCTTCACCAGATCCTCCATTAACAATGGGTGAGGATACAAGTACATCACTAGGTAATACTCCAGCTGGAATAGTCACTAAATGACAGGTTCTTTCAACACCTGAATCATCACTTGCGCCCCCATTAGCAGCATCTACCAATTGTTTCAATTTAGGCTCATTTACTTCTAATTCTCCCATGGCAATGACATCAATAGAGAGATTATTCTTTTTTAACATTCTTCCAGCCTTACTTAAGGCACGTGCGTCTACATGAGTTAAAGGAGACCCAACAAATACAATCACCCTTTGAGCTCCATTTTTGTTTCGCCGATGTTTCAAGGCAAGATTGGCAACTTGAAGAGATACTACCAAATCCACACCTCCACCTTGACCCACACAATCCATCCCCTTTTTTTCTTCTTCTCCGCCTGTAAATCGATTGGAATGGCTTCCCTTTCGTACGGGAATTCCATGTAGGGCACTCAAAATCTTTCCCATATCGTCGGTTGGACTGACGAGTAATTCTCCAGGTGCCGATGCGCCATCGGAGGTTGTTCCGGATCCACACATGGCAATTACACCCACAGTATTTTCAGGATTGGATTGAGTTTTTGTTCCTACTAAAAAATTGGCTGCATCATGTTGAGCTTCAAGACGAGAAGGGACATAATCTCCATTGCGCATATATTCAGAGTTGTCCAAAAGGATCATGCAAGATTCGAGTACCATTTTGAATTTTGATTTTGTATTAAATAATGAAGAACTTTTTTATGAATGTGTGAGTTGGTGCTAACAAATGTACTCGTTGGTTCAATTGTGATTGAATTTTAGTTGAGGTGTCGTATTGAAACTAAACAATGTTGATTGTGATGTTGATCGTTGTGATCGTATAACTTTTTCCAAATCAAAATCCTTCCATTCCTTTCTTTTACCCTCAAACAAAAGAAATCCGGGCCACCCGCTGTCTCCAAATAATTTCATACTGAAGGTACCGTATGTCGAATTGAAAACCACTTACGTAATTAATTTGTTTGTTTTTACGATTTTTATGAATATTTCGATATCAAAGAACAAAAAGAAGATGCAAAACCTTCATCATACATGTGAATGTTGAGGATTTGTTTTCCCGAACTTGTAAATTTATCACAAACTTGCGCAATGGTTGTTTCTATACATATACTGATTTCTCATTTATAGCACAAATGCAATTCATATAAATCAATATTATTTCGTTACATTTGTCAAGTTACCTTTTTTTCAGTAGTGTCATGGTCATGTATAGCAAGGGGATGGGCTTCTGTTGTAAAAACATATTTATCAAGAGAAAGTATATCTTCATCTGAGAATAATAATTGGAGGTACTTTAATGTTTCACTGATCATGAAACTTTCCATCTTATCCTCGTGTTCCACAGGAATTTTCGTAACATCCTTAACTGAAGCATATGCAATATCTGTACGACAATGCTTCTCAATGGATTGAAAGATTTCCCATCCAATTTCTCTGTATCGACTATCTCCAGTCACTCGATATAATATAAAGAGACTTTCCACTGTTTCTGGTCTTAGTCGATAATCTGTTGAAGTTGATATAGGAACAAGAGATTCGGCTTGATACGTAACCCATTTATATTCCTCTGCACTTAACCCAGTAGGTTGAGATGTATAAAAATAGACACAAGTTTTCATAAGTTGTCTAGATACTCTCATGTGATCGTCATATCTCTCCAATAACACAGGAATATTGTGCGTCTTTCCATAGAATGCACCCAGTGCAAGCATGCCTGGGACGAAACAAGCTAAATGATTCATACGTTTAATTGTATATCCTTCATATTGATCCACCAATATGGAAGCTGATTCACCGTTTATGTCAAAATCTTTCACCAGAAACTCCATCATATTATCCATAGCATTGACGTAAAGGTTTAGTAATTCTTCATCTCGACAACCCTCTAATATATATAATTTTAGTAAATATTCATAAAAACTATCAGCACCACTTCCCATTGTAAAATAAAGGCTGTTTTCAAGATGTTCGCCACTATCAATATTATACATCATAGGATACAATTTTTTTAGATTTTCATTCCTTGTCGTAGCATAAGTTTCAGAAGCAAGTCGTTGCGCTTTTGCAAGGGCTGAAATGGCGTCCCTCCCGGCCTTTGCATATTTCGTCTTGCCAGTATGATAGGATAAATTTGATAATTCTAATTGTAGTGATCCTGCTCCCACAAGAGATTGTACTCGCGTTTGAAATAAACCTAATAGACTTGGATGACCAAATATCATATGAACTGATTTGGCAGGTATTCCGGACTTGGCTCCAAATGCACCTAAAACTTTATTCCCTATGCTTTCAGCAATGGAGAGATAAAATGGGTCCTTTGTCAACTCATATGTGGACAGAGTTCCGCCCAAAAGCCGTATTGTCATTTCGAATGTTGAGACTACTGAGTTTTGATTAAAGGATGCTTTTGCTAAATGATCCCTGGCATGTTTCAAATCCTGATGTAAACCAGCAATGTATAACGTATCTAATGAATCAACAAGAGTCCATTGCAGATGACCCCAATTATTTTGTCCTGTTCTAGATATTGGAAGAAGCTCATCTGCATCTAAAGCGTAAGTAGAATATCCACTCCAGGCGTGATGAATAGCATTTGTGACACTCTCCACTCGAGAATTGCGACCTGTTTCTGTTATGTATTGTTTATCTTCTATTGCCTTGTATTTTATTTCTTTCTGCTGAATGATTTCGTCATAATGAACAAACAAATATAAGGACGTTGTAGCATAAAGAAATGCAAGGGATGCAATTATTGTTGAAGATATGGATGAATTTGAAAACCCAAAGATCATTTGTCACAAAAATCCTTTACTTAATCGAAAGAAATTTTATGCTGCGACATGATGTTACTAGAATTTATATTGCGAACACACTCTTGTAAACCCAAAAGAATTGTACGTGCTTATAAAAAATGTTTAATGGTGTATCGTGTCACATTAGGTGCAGAAAATGTTGTCACCATAAAAAGTGTCATATAAAGTGCTTTCAAACAAACAAACATGAGCAAAATATGATGATAACACATTGAGAATATTGTTAATGAACATTAACCAAACGAGGGAGGGAGGAAATATCTTGGGAAGTAACATTTTCATGTGCTAAAGATAGTCTTATTTTTTTCTAATAATATTCATTCTAAGGCCCCTTCATCACGGGGCAGCTTTTTAAATCTACTGCCACATTAATGGGCCTAAACATATGCAATGGATACGTGTGACTAGGTAAATGGTCTTTAATTTTTGCATTTAGATACAAAAAAGGATTCGAAAATGTCTCTTTTTTAAATAAAAGTATCAGATTCATGACCAATGCCGGTTTAAATCCGCATTTCTAGAATTTCTTCTTACTATAATCACGACTAAGCTACAATAAGCTCTCATGTCCAGAGAATCAACGTAAAATTGGAAACCCAAGATTTTTACGAAAAAACTGGAAATTAATATAGAATTAGATACACTTATAATGAAAAACTGTATCAGTAGACACACTGTTAATGGAAAGAATAAAACTGTATAATGTTATGCCTAAAAAGTGCTTAACCCAAATCTAAAATGGAATCACTCCAAGATGGTCTTTTAAAATGATGCAGGAGTTATCACCCTCTCACGATAACCGAAGCCATAATGAAATGCTCTCTCCATATAAATATAAATGATCTTATATTTCAATATCTCCTGATAAATACGGCTCTAGGATTGCTTCCACGATAAAGATATAAGGTGCCTGTGTTCATTTTGACTTTGACCACCTCCTCCTTGTCTCTTGGGGCAACAATTGTATTATTGGTTTTAGCTTTCTTTGATTTGGCCTTATGAGGTTCGTCTTCGGTACCTTCGTCTGCGGCCTCTCGTCGCATTTGGAGGCGTTTTTCTCTAGCAGATAATGTTGGTTCATCTGTGTTGAGTACCTTACTTTCTTCAATTGCAGATGGAATCTCTGGCCTTTCATGTTCCTCTTTCAACTTTTTCGACTGACATCTCGCTGATCGGCCAGATCTATTTGATTTCACAGATCTATCAGAGTGTTTGTTAGTCTTTACACTATCTTTTTCAATATTCTCTTTCTCAGGTGTTTTGTTAACTACAGAAGGTTTCTCTTTATTTTTTTCTTCTTTACTTGAGGTTGGCTTTTTACGTTTCTTTCCTCTTCTTGAAGTTCCTTTTCTATTCATATTGTCAATGGCATTTCTTCTATCTCGTGCTCTTTTATCTCGCAATGATCGTTTTCTCTTTTCACTGACGCTCTCTTCATCTGAGGAGCACCTCTTTAGAAGCCGACCAAACGCAGTTTGACTAACTTGCATTTCATGTAGGTTGTTATTTTTGTATTTCACGACCCATTTGTCTGAGTTTACCTTACCAAGAAGAGTGCCCAATTCTATTCCATTGCGATATGTGACCTATTTGAAGTTTAGCAGTGGAAACAATGTCGAAAAACGACGAAAACAGAATTCGTGAATAAATATTCTGCAATAAATAGATTGTCAGATAATCGTTCATTCAAGAGCTTTAAACCCTGACATGAGCGTCCTATCATCACAAAAATTAATACGGAAGTTCCTAATCCTCCTGAGACCGATATGAGAACGAAGGATGGACAAAACTTCAAGTTTGATGCGATATCACATCTCGAGTCGTAGAAGACAAATGCACCGATTACTTGGTCTCTCTCACCTCTACAACATCTCCAACTTTAAAAACACCCTTATCGGCTCTCCTAGGGCGAAGAGACATTCGTATAACATCTGAACTCATTGAAGCGGTCTTTGGTTGTTTGCAGGATTGTTTGAATCAGTGTTCTTCAGACATAGACATCAAATTTATCAAAAATAAGAATTTTCGAATTTTGTGCATGTTATTGTGTCAATTTTGAAAAACCTATATTTACGTGGTTGATCTAGGTCGTGTCTCCATACGTGAAGTGTAATAGAAAGTTCTTGTGGGTATCAAAGCTATATATACCAAATCTTTACGTAATTTCACGTTAAGGTGAATTCAATAATGTTTTTTCGAGAAGTTTAACAGCAGCTACCGTGCCATATGTTTAGAATTGATCCCTCTCGAGTACACATCATATTTATAGATTCCTATATCGTACGTGTGACAATAGTACGATTTCTTTGATTGAAAAGGTAAGAATTGATCTTTGGATTTTTCTTATGGTGAAGTGATCTTTCAACTATTTTCGTGTATATCTTTTAACGTACATTGAGCTAAAACCACGCCTACTTACGAATCATGTATGTGATTCTTATTTTTTTGTTTCAAGAAATTCTGCTGCTTGCATTAACTGGTAACCAGGAGGATTACGTAGCTGTTGAAATCACATCTTCAATATATTCTGCTGGTATGGTATACAGATTCTCCTTTTCTTCCAACGTGCGGACTGATTCTTAACGATCGTCATTACCTACATACGCACGAAATGAGGTCATGAATTTTTGACATCCAGGAAAATGGGAAAACAAATATGCCTATACCCTAATGTGAATGTGTGCTCATTTGTTGCATAGGTAAAATGATGTGTTCTTTGACTCGATCAGCTAAAAAATACATGTGTACCGTATTCTTTAATTAAAAGCCTGGATGGCTGGGAGACCATCACGATGAATTGATTGGAGCATGGTGCAGAATTAAATGACCGGTCATACGAAAGAGAAGCTTTTGATGTGATGCGGACATACGCACGTAGGCGAGAAAGCAGATTGTTAATTTGTTTCATCAATTTTATCATCAACAAAGAAGAAAAGATTCTTCTCAACCTATTAGTAATCTACTTTGATATTATGGCGTTTTCCCTACAAAGATAGTAAAAGGAAGCTTTCATATGAATAAGACAACTGCAATATGCAAAATTCCAGCATTTCGTTCACAATAATAAACTCAGAGAAGAAATGTATGTCGTAGTGGTAGAATCACATCAGCATGTTTTGGAGCATATTCATGGTGAATTGCGCAAGTTCTTCAGAAAACGAAAAATATGTGGAAAGTTTCATATGATACATTTTGACGCTCATCCTGATTTAGCTTGTCCAGGTAAACATATCCCAGCTGCAGCATGCTATGAACCACGAAGGAATTGGAAATATACCGGTGAAGAAGCTAGTTGCAATAATAATACGAACGAAGAAGTAAAGAATTTATACGAATTGTTGGATTCTACATCAGGGGGGATTGCTGAATGGATATTACCTCTTTGTTTGGGAGCTGATCTAAGGGAAATTTACTGGATTCGCAGTCCCTGGTCTGATCAAATCGACGATGGATGGCACAACTTTCATGTTGGTGCATCAATTAATCTATCATTAGAAACTTTAGCGGATGAGAAACGAAGAATAGTTTCATTTGCAGATTTGCCTGAGAAAGCAACTGTGAAAGTAGATTTTCCACATAGATATTATTTTGATGACCAGTCTGTAGAATCTTTCTCAGATTTGATACTTCCAGAAAAAGTAGATCTTTCTGTGTCTCTTATTGATGATGTCTTCAAGCAAAAAAGTAACCAAAATACAAATTGTTGTTCAGGTCATAACAATACAAAAGAGAATCATTTATGCAACGATTTCATATTTCCAAAATCAGATAATGCTTCTCTTAAACGTAAAAGAAGGCTAGAAAATGAACAAAAACAAGATTCGACTAGTAAAAAAGACCCATGGATGTTGGATATATGTCTTGATTACTTTGCTTGTCTAAATCCATTTATTGTTGAATTAGAATCTATTAGCGAAGAATTCACAAAAGCCCTACTAAATATTTCGTCCAAGACTCGCCTTCATGTTTCTTCAAAAGAATATAAAGGAACAAGTGTCGACAATAGAATTGATGAAAGTCAAAAAGAACATGCAGAATTTTTTAGGCTTATGAAATTACTTCTGGATTCATTCTTGTACGGAAAATTTGGGACTTTGAAGTCTTCTGATTATCAATTATTGATTCGAATGTTCCCATCATCATCAGAGGGTATAACTCTCATTGAAAATCTGAAACTTGCATATAAAAACGCATCATGTACATCCACAGTAGAAACAAACAAGCTCATTGATTTATCTAAAAGAGCAATTCAAAATATTACCATGCCGCACGACCAAAACTCAATAAATGAGTCATTAGTGATGGAAAGAATAAAGAAAATGGGCAGCAGTCTCCGGAGGTGGAGAAATGGAATAGAATCTAGCAACGAAGATGGTATAGATGAAACGGTACCTTCGTGGATTTACAATAATGACCCATTTGTAATAACTGTAGCAAGGAGCACACTTGATGGATTTATACCCCAAGCAATAGTTGAAAATGTTCAGAAGGCTGTTCTTAAAGAGCTACATTCAATTTTTTGTGGATGTGAGTTACAAAATTTTGATCAGCCGTCCAGTACTAATTCGGATTGTAAATTCAATCTAGTATTTGATTACGGGATGTGGGAAGGATCAAGTTGTGACGATTTAATTTAGAATTATGATCTAAGAGATGCGAACTTTAATCTCAAGCCAAAAAGGATTAATCAATTCGACCGAGGACTAAAAGAAGCTTTCACATCTTTTTGCTCAAAACAGCTACCCTCAATACAGCAAATTTTACTTCATGATAAAAGATCTGGACTTGAAATACTTTGAAAATCGCTATTCCCGCTGGCTTGAGTTAAAGTCTTACTTGATGAAGATGAACTCTGACCAGTACTTTGAGATAGTGTAGATTTATTATTGTCCACGAACGAAACATTGCATTCTTTGTTATCTAACATTGATGCGCTTTTCTTAGCAGATTTTGGTGTTGTTGGGGGAGATTCATTGTGCAGGTTATTACTAACACTTTCTGGGAAGGTTTTTCTAAAAGTTTCCTTTATGTGGATTGGAATATCGTCAAATTTGTAAAGAGAAGATGACTTAGGGTTCACCCAACCTTCGGTGATGAGAGAAGACTTATCTGGAGGATATATTTCTCCAAGTAGAGATGATAATTTCTTCCTATTTGAACACAACTTAGCATATGGTACATATGTCATTAATTCTGGGTCTGAATTATTAGGCGGATCACCCATAAACATACATTTGCCAATTGCATGGTCATAAACAACTGGATGTCTGTACATGGCAAGAGCAGCAACAAATTTATCTGTATACTCTTTTTTTTCTTTATCTGCTGATAGTGCTACACGTTGGAAAAGGTTTTCTAAAACTAATGATAATGCGCATGTTTTTGCTTCTTCTTGATTCTGCTTTAAGGATTGAAATGCTTTTTTCACGATCGCATGCGCTCTAACTATACCTATTCCTGGTAATGAATGACAATAATCGCATCCGCTCGCAACGAATAAAGTAGCGAGCATGACATCTGAAAAATTCGTTAGGTCTAGTTGTTGACAGCACCCGAGATTTTTTCTTTCCAAAAAGAATCCTTCTTTGCAATCATTATCCACTTTAAAGAGGATAGATAATGCACCGTATCCAATCAAATCAGAATCCTGGTGTGGAAGTTTGTAAGCTTTGTAAAAAATAGTATAATTATACCCTCCCTCTAGAAATTGAATAAAATATCACATACCTCAGTAATAACTAAATCAACCAATCTTCGTTTTGACAAAAAAGCTAATTGGCCGTCTGCTTCATATTGTGAAACAATGAACCGTATATTTTTCTTCTTAAGCATTGAGATTAGCGCTTCAACAACTAATACATAAGCAGAAGGAGGGGCACCAGCTCTTTGAGCGGCCTTAAGCTTCTCAAGAATAATTTGTTCATTCATGTCTTCTGTTCCGCTTGAAATATATGCTAAATTTGGATCATCTCTTATAATGGAAGCCGCCTTTCTTTTTTTGTGACGAATATTGCATTGACTTTGTTTTATGGGTGGCGTTTGGCCGTCAAGAACTACCATGAGATCAAATCGCTGTGTTAGAAGAAGTATTTTGGACATTACAAATCCTGCACAATTTAATATGTATCGATCTATTTGAGACCTGTCCTCGACAGCCGGAGCCTTTTCATCATTTTTTGATTGCCTCCTCAGTTGTGCGCATCCGTAATTTGTCAAAAGTCTTTCATCTACCAAATCCTTCCCATGGCGATGACAGGCTTTGGCTATCCAACTAGAAATGTCGACAGCTGCGCGTACTCTACGTCTACCTAATGATATTTTGCATTTTGGACCCTCATTAATTGTTGATTTATTTATGTCAATTACAGTTAAATCCCTCAGGTCCAGTTTCGTCCCAACTGCTGGTAAAATTTTATTCAGAACCCCATTTACCCCCATCAAATATATTATGTCTGAAAATGATTTTGCTTTTCGTTTGATGAAGAGTTTTTGTAGATGAGGGGATGGATAATTACAAAAACTTCAAACTGCATCTAAACAACATTAACCCAACAAAACTATAAAAATTTGAACACAAAATGATGCTGACTGCTGCTAATCAGCCGCTGGTCTTTTGATTACTTCTTACTCTATGTAGCATGGTATAAAAAATATCCATATTATAGGGGTGCATATTGCGTGCCTACGTACAATTTCAATATTAAATTTGTCATATGTTGTTTTCCCATCTTCCGGTTTCATCTTCATGCTCATAAATTGTTGTAGAGTGATGTTAAGCATGATCCCTTCAATATATAGGTGAAAATATTCGCAAAATTAAAGACGTCATCTAACGTTAGAGAGAAAGCCTTGTTTCAAAAATTTCAGTCGTACCATCTCTCAAGAAACTGGTCATTTAGTTACAATGATGTGATGACATCAATGAAAATTCAATGCAAGTACAAAAGTGTAATTGTGCAAGATCACTTCGTGAAAACTTTGAAATCTCAATTTTCGTCTTCAGAAAGGCAAAGCGAATATGATTATGTAAACCGTCATACTCTTTTCTCGATGATGTGATGGCATCATTCCATTTCCAATGCAATTACAAACGAATGCAATTTCATCTTGCAATACTTTCTTTTACAATAACATCTTTGAACATGAAATAAATCGTTTATGTTAAACTTAATTGTGAAAAAAAAAACATTAATGCTTTTAAATCAATCATGTCTAATGCATTAGAAGATTTCTTTCGATTTTGGTTGACACTATCATCTATGCTTAAAATCTAAAATGTTATAACAAATTATCGTAGTTACAACATGAACAAACTTAAAACTAAGCTGTTTCAAATCTAATAATAACATGGAGTAGTAGCATAACCATGTAGAAATATTTCGTGAATTTATGTTTGTGTGCAATGAGATTGTAGAAAATCGATTCTTGAAGACTCTTATCTAGTTTGATTCTTGGTATTTTGCTTCTACAGTATTATTCGAACCCACCAGAACAGGTCTACAAAAGAGAATATTGTCTTGCCAAGGAATACTCTCAACATTTGCACCTAAAGAAGACGCGAAATTTCTGCGATGGGCCATACAGAGCATTGTTTTTCCTCTCGCAACCTTCATACAGCCATGCACGAGGCATCTTTTTCCTCCACCATGGCGAACACAAAAGCTAGTGCCTGATTGCGCGCTTTTTACACAACCCTCTTTTTGACATCTCTTTCCACCGCCATGGGCAGTGCATTTTAATTCTGAATTGTTTCCAGTGACTAAGGCAAGTCGATTACAACCTGCTTCAGAGCATCTCTTGCCACCGCCATGAGCGGCGCAAAATTTCTTATCTCGGGCAGCCTTAGAGCAGTCTGGGTGCATGCATCTTCGGCCACCACCATGTGCTATACAGAAACGAGTGCGGCCTTGAGCGCATTTTTTACATCCTGCGTGCTCGCATTTACGAACTCCTCTATGAAATGTACAATACGGAGTCCTTTTTGCTGCAGGTTTATTACAAGAATCCATTCGGCATTTCTTTTCAATACAAGTTTTTCCATTTACTTGAGGAACATGCGTTGGCTTCGTCAGTTTAATGGTAGGAAGGTTTATTTCTTTTTTTTCATTAGTTGGTAAGCAATAAGGATACTGTTACACGATTGTTTTTGTTCAAATGATGCCGTAAAATGTTGTTAGTTTTGGAATGGGCAAACCAATTTCACTCAATAAATGATGCAGTTGATATAATTACCTTCACGATATTCACATTTTTATTGCAATCAAAGCTTGCGTATGGTTTATTCATAAGGGTGGGATAGAAACGCGCATCGTTGCGTTGAAAGAATGGGCTGAAATTGAATTGATTGCTTGGAATTATTGACATGATTTGAGTATTTTTATATACATCTTGCTTGTTCCTAATGAAAGGGTTGCTTGGGTTTGTGTATGGTGATATTTGAACAGGTTTCAAGCGCATCTTCTCTTGTTTTGGAATAGTATCTGAAGAAAAAGGAACAACTTGATCTTTTTCTGACTTCAATAGACAAAAGTGTCTTTTCTTGAACGGTGGAAAATGCGTGGTGCTCTGCATTTTGCGTTTTAATGGTTCTTGATTGTCTAAAATATGCCCATTGTGCTCATCGCTATCCTTTATTGGTTTGCACAAATGAAGTTCCTGTAGTATTTTAGCTGTAGTGATTCGTTCATGATCTGACCTAAATAATGTTTGAAGTGGTGCTTCTTGAGCTTAATAGTGAAGACTCGGAATGAGAAAGTCTGAATTTAAGAATTAATGAACAAAAATTAAAATACTGAATTTACCTTCTATAAATGGCATTGTTTTCTTTTTAGGTGATTGATGTTGTTGATTAGCTTTGTTTTCATTTAATGAGGTATTTGATTTCAATAACTACAGCTAAATCTTTGTGTGCTATGTTTTTTCTCAAATAATATGTTGTATGCAAGACTCCTTCTTTCTTCCATCGTGTCAATTATACCTTGTTTCCTATTAATAAATCCTTCTCGAAGATCATGTTTTCATATGGATTGGATACTCGAAGCCAACTGATTTTTGTATGGTGCCACACTGTTGCAATTTCAGAAGAAGCTTCTACAGCTAATACAGGCAAAGTTTGCTAAGTAAGCTAGATACACTACTTATTATCAAAGCCAAGACCTAATAAGTTTTTAATTATATGTGCTCGTTACATGAAAGAAAATAGTTTAAGTATACGAAGTGGCGCCATGTTACTTATAGATTTTAATCCGATGACGTCAAGATTATATTTGTACCTATCGTACATTCGTAATAAGTGAAGACTTTTCTCAATGAAAATACACGAATTGATCAGCAATAATCAGACGAAAGAGCCTAGTATGAAATGGTGTTCTCAAAGTGGATTGCAGACTACATAGCATGATCATATGGTTTGTCACACTTTCGATCTTGATACGCTTCCTTGTGAATTAATCAGAGTATCAATGAAAATGAAATGGGATCTGTCTCAGTGCATTGCCGATTTCACCACAATAAATATACCATACACAACATATGTACATGAATCCAAAAATTATTTACAGGTTTGGCATGTGGATTTTGATAAGTGATAGTCAAAATATTGACTACCGTACAAATCAAATTTATTCTTTTGTTTTAAGACTGATTTCAAGTATAGGAGTTGAGGTTCCTGAGAATTGAAAGAAAAGGGAGAGACTGTTGACGATTTGGTTCGCTTGAATTTATTTGCATTGAGAAAGAATCTATTTGTATATATGCGGTACCTATATATATTTATCAAAAGGCAATTTCAATTGAGATCCAACGAAATTTGGAAATTAATTAAAAAATGAATGCATCACTAATTGTTTCACGCGAAGACAATCATATTTTTACATGAGGTATCAATAGTCCCGAAGGATATATTTCAATTTTATGCGAATCACTTGATTCCGGCATTAGTTTTATCTTCGATTCCAATCTATTTACGTACATGCTAAATATTTGGTACAAGAAAGGCTCCTCTTAAGCCGGACGTGACAAAGGTAGTGAATGACCTCTGACAAATTGAGAACCCGATATGAAATAGATTCCTGCTGTTTAAGTCAAATGACTCTGTTCTTCAATTGGTGACTTTTTTCTCAAACAGCAGCAGCATTGTCTGCTTGATACCATCAATATGAACTTTGAATCCAAGATTTCGCACACATCATAATTAAGGCTGTCAATAAATGAGAAATTTAGTTAAAGAAAATAAAGTAAGAATGAATACCTCATTGTGCAAAATGAGAACCTCATACATTATTGAAATAAATTTTTCACTGCTGTGAGAAACTTCGGGCACTTCCATTTGGTTGATATGATGATGGTTGCGATCATGTCAAAGTCTTTCGCCAATGAAAAGAAAAATTGCGTACTGCATTGATAATTATATCGGATACTTACTATTCCCAAGCAGAGAATTGAAATTGTTTGTTCTTTGAGCCTACTTTTTCTGGAACTTTACAAAATATATATTGTGTGGTTCTCATTCGATTTTAATGATGATAAAAAAATTCAGTGAAAAACTTTCATGTTATTGTTTTATACGTTCGAAGCATAAATAATTATTTTATCATATGTAAATACGCCATTTTCTATTCGCTTATGCGCATGCCCTAATTTACTTCAATATTTCAGAGAAGAGAACTTTCATCAAAAAAATTTCGAACTTTTAAGACTTGGTTTACTGACATATTAATCAAAAACCTTGTACTGCCCAATAAGCAAAACAAATATCTAGAAAATTAAAAAGATAGATTGCGAATGGAAAAACATAAAAGACTACTGTCTTTTGGTGTTCGATCCTTAAAGATACAGTGGCACAGTCATAACTGCCTCAATCCAAGGTTCAATAATAACTCGAGTGAGCAAATAAAAAATAACTGCCAAAAATATGGATATAGGGAGGGCTGGTAGGGCAGCTTTATAAATAGAGAGAATAATCAATGTTGCGCCCATACCTGCTAAAATACACAACATGCAAGCAGCAAATGTAGTAAAGCTGTACATGGCTGCTTTTGCAACAAGGACTGAATAGAAAATAAAATCGCCCTGTGTGAAAAAAGATTAAAAAGCATGACATCAGAATTGATGTTTAGACCTAAGAAATAGATCTCATTAGATTTGAATATTACTTACCAGACCAAGTTTGATAGAATTGCTTACACGCATATCTTCTTCGTCTTCCTCGTCATAGGACAGCTCTTGCATAACCTTACCCCTTCTATCTACAAGCAGAGTTCTTCGTAGTTCACCACTTCTATCATAAATAAGATACTTAGGAGTAGATTGTGATCCCATGATTTCAATTCTACCACCACTTTCAGGCATTACAACTTGAACTTTTTCATTCAGTTCGGCTGGTGTATATTCTCTAGCTTCGTATTCATTAAGTAATGGAGAAGATATCGTCTCATCTTGTTGCTGTAATGAAGATAGTAGTGGCAACTTATAAACCTTTGCGATCGCAAAAGGTACAATGATAATTCGTTCCGGAGAAATCGATTGAGCTGAGATTTCAGTAACTGTTGGAGGAGTTGAGTATTGACTAACAGTTGATGTATTAGATATATTTGATGGAGAATTTCTCACAGGGGTTGAAGGAGACTTGTTATTCGAGCGCTTGCTATTAGAAGTAGGTGAAGAAGGTGCAGATACAGTTACCGTTTGGCTTGTATCTTCGTTATTGTCGCAAGTATTATTGCTTCTTCTCCCATTACTGTTACTGCTATTTCCAGTCCTTCTCACGCGTCTCTCAGCTCCAGGAGGTAGCTGTGCTTCATATAGTAGTCCTGGCATATCTGGTGCATCTTCTTGTTGCATCAGTCCAACTAAAGCTTTCAATGGCCCACATGGTGATAAAACAGCGCATAAGTCATACAATGCAAGAAAAACTAACAAGGTCCACGTCGTCCATGGATCAAAATGAGCAAGCTGCCAAGCCAGAATAACTGATGTTAGGACAAGATATCCCTGTGTAACGTAGGTAGGAATCCCTTTCTGGTAGAAAATGGCAATGATTCCAACAATCGCAAAGTTGATGATAAAGGCGTAAAATGTAACGACATCTATCGGTATCCTGTATTTCTCAATGGCCACATCTAAAACAGTCATTCCAATAAATCCCAAAAGAGATGCAGATGAAAGGATCATATACCCAATTAGACATTTCATAAAACGGAATTTGTATAGGAGGACAATAAGGAAAGTGACGCCACCAATAAAAGATACAATTATAAAACTGTTTCCAATACTGTAGATGAGGTTGGTTCCAGTGCTTTGCTGTGAACTTGCTGAAGAATCAGTTTTGAAATATGTATAAAATTCAGCCAGTTGTTGTTCACCTTGTTGCAATGTTTGCTCTGTATTGATGAACACTACAGCCAAAGCTGCCAATATCATTGTGATAGACACTGTATTTTAGAATCATTACAGGATCCGGAAAAGCGCGGGTGAGTGAATTTCAAAATGCTTGACCAATTTAGTGTTATAAAGTGAAAGGAGAATTATTTACCTGGCACAATCATTGCATGAAAAGATGAAGCGCTGTACAGAACTTCAGAGAAAGAAAAGTCCATAACTGGAGCGTCCGATTCATGTTCAAAGCTTGTTCGTTGAGAACCCGCATCATCTGAAGTGTGAGATGGTTGAAGCTGATATGGGCTTACAGGTTGTGCTGTGTTATCGTCGTTGCTTGACTCTGGGTCATTTTGCATCTTTCAACCTTTGTTAGGCTTACTTGTGCTCCTTGTCTTTGAGGAAAGTTTTGTCGTGTGCAAGATTCGACACTTCCTGAGTCGAACTGTTTTTAATACTTAAGTGAACTATTTTACCGTTAAGAATTTTAATTTTAATCAAATTTGAACTGAATCGATTGAATTAGTTTTATTTAAGATAATCACATGAATATATAGGAACTAGTTTCCTAAATATTTGATTTTAAATCCTCTAACAATTTTTGCCAAAAAATCTGACAGCAGCTGTAAAATTTTATCCCTGCTCACCACATGTTTGGTTCAACTAAATAAGTTGAGCACACGTCTTTCCATCTTGGAATGATGTCATGCGAACTTTGAAGTGCTGTGTGCATAATTAATTAATGCACACAAAAATCATGTAAATTTTTCTAAAGGTTGTACAGTATAGTATGATCATGATTTTCCGAATGTTCTTTTCCATCTTCCGAATCTCTTGAACACATGAAAGAGCTCGCGATGATGTCACTTCTTTATCTTTTTTTTTCATAATTCCGGAAAATAATTGAACTTCTGGTCCATCAAACATCCTTTACATCAAGAATTCATTGATCCAAAGATTCGAGGAACACAAAAATTCAATCCGAAAAGGAATAACAAAAGGCTAGGAGATAAACTTATTTTGCCATCGAAAATGAAGTTTTTCGCGCTCCATACAAACTTATTTTCCATTCTTCTGGTCATTCATATGTATACTAATAATGCATTTGTTCCGAACTTGAGGTGTTCAACGAAACATTTTTCCTATTCAAAACACAAAAATGATAATAGGAAATTGAAGATGTCTTCAAAATCCTCTAACAGTATGAATTTCGACGAAATGAAATCATTTGAGACACGCTTGCAAAGAATTGAAAAAAGTGCAAGTGAGTGTATTGAAATCTTTTATGAACCGCACCTACGAAGTTTTTCTGTGTTTCCAGGCCTATCCGATGTAAGTTCAAGCATGGATATGATAAACGCTTCTCCAAAGGGTTTAGGTATCTATTTCTGCCGTAAAATATTAATCGCACATTTCTCATTTTTGTCCTGTCTTTGTTCTAGCGTGTTTCAATCACAAGTACATGCTTTGCATTACAAGCTATTTTTTTATCGGGAGATCGTTCAATTTATGATTCAATTGTGGATTACAATTTGGAATCAAGAAAGTCCCCCAAATTAACATCTGATAGAAAAAAAATATCAATACACAGTGTCTTTGAGACAGTACTCCTAGCAGATTGGAGAGAAGAAGATTTATTTCAAGTACCATTACTTCTGTACACACTTTTAAGCGTTGATGAAAAACGAATCATTTTGAGTGAAGATAACGTAAATTGGGATGAGCGCATGACGTATAAAGTAAGAGATAGATAATCTGATTTCAATTTTTTGTTTTTATGCTACTTGAAGAGAATGTTAGACAGCTCACCTTTTCTATCAATGCTTATGATATAGGTTTCCAAATTGATTTCTAGTGTGCTTGCAGCACGACCATCAAGGCGACTCGGTCAAAATCAAATTTATTCTGATTACATAATGTTTCTATTAGCGAAAGCAACATCAGCTCTGCAAGACGCTACAAAAATCGATTTGGAACCAATATCTGAAGCAGCTAAAACTGACTTAAAAGTAGCCAAAGAGTACATTCATGATGAAAAAAATATTTCATCCGCACTTGGAAATCTACCATCAAAAGCCGTACCTGTTGGGTCCCAGTCTGAGGTAGCTATCGCATTGGCAAGGTCAGTTAATTTTATTTTTGTGTCATTCAATTTGGACTTTGCTCACATTTTTAAGCAACAACAACGCATTGCGTGTGCCACAAAATCATATCAGAACCTCCGAAGTTAGTTTTAACGAAGTGTGTCGCCAATTGGCCTATCGTTTGTCAGGTGATCGCACTGAGTTTGATGCTATTCGCTTGGCGTATTCCCTCCTAACGTATGTTACTTCAACTAAATCTTTGAGTGGCACCGCTGGGAGAGAGGCAATACCAGGAGAAACAGGAATTCCCCTAGAAGGGACAGCAACACCTCCAATCAATCAAAAGTTAGTACGATCGGCCTTAGATGCGTTCTTTTTAGAGCAAAATTCAGATGGAATGTGGGATAAAGGTACTTCCTATATCAAATATCAAATTTCATTTTTCATTATTTTCTGAGGCTATACTCAACATCAAAGTTTTTTCATCAACTTGGTAGGTCAACCTATTTACCAGTCGTTTCGAAAAACAGGCCGTAATGTTGGAAATGCTTTCGTATTTGCATTAGACACTCTTGGATCACTTCTCATTGCGCTCCCCGCTGAATCTTTTCGTCCTCACATGGATAAACTTGAACGAACACTTTCTTGGATTGAGACTCATCAACTTGTGGAGGTTGTATCAGATTTTTGTGATCCTCAATCAGGACAGTGCTATGGTCGTGCAGTAAGGGGTTGGGCAAGTCCACATTTACAAAGCAGCAAATCAGATGGAGGGCCGAGAGCTTGGAGCACAGTTCAAACGTTGATGTGTGTTGGAAGATTGAGGAAGGTTAGTACCCAATGAACGTTTTTCGTATCAAGTAAAAGTTGTATCATGTTCACATTTTAATGATCATTTTCCAGACTGTAAGACAGCTCATGTGCGAAGATGTATTACAAGAATTTGGCGGTGTACGGTTCAAGGATATGGATTTAGGTACAAATGGGAAGATGGGTAGTTGGAATAGATTACTAGACACAGATTTGGGCATAGATAGGACATTAAAAGAGGTACTGATGGAGAGAGTTCTCGTGCCATTTTCTCAAGGGGATATTCCAGGTTATGGAGCAGCTTATTCAACTATTTTGTTTGGTCCTCCGGTAAGTATATAGACCATATTTTTTATAGCTCTTAGTAATCGTTACTGATAATTTTTTTTCGTCTGTTGGCCTTCAATTCTCCATAAAGGGAACTGCAAAGGTGAGAAAGCAAAAGGTGATTCTGTTTCAAAATTGATTAATGAACTTCAATTCTCATAAAGCATATTTTATTATTTTTCTTTTACTTAACCTTTCAATCTCAATTAGACAACTGTTTGTGAAGCAGTCGCGCAATATATGGGTTGGGATTTTCTAGTTATAGATACATCTGCCTTTTTGGCGGATGGTCTTACTAATGTAGCAAATCGCATTCGCTACGTCTTTGAACGTCTCCAATCTCTTGAAAAATGTGTAATTCTATTTGACGAAATAGAAGAATTTTGTCTAGATCGAGAACTTCCAAATATTGGGATGGAATCGCGAATGTTAACAACAGCTATGTTAACAGCAATTAATGATTTGAGGCGTGCCAAACGCTCCATTTTTTTCCTCGCCACAAACAGATTGCGAGCATTTGACTCTGCGATCACAAGGCCTGGTCGCTTTGATATGCAACTCTTTGTAGGGACACCAAATCTGAACAGTAGGTGTATTCAATTTCAAAATAAATTGGATTCCATTGGATTTGGATCTGACGATAGAGAAAATCGAGAGGCTGTTGAAGCAAAATATAGAACCTTTGTACAAGAGGCATGGGAAAAAGATGCAATGTTTATGAATTATTTAGAAGGGTTACAATTTGCTGCAGCATGTGCGAATGTTGTGGCTTCTGATTTGGAACTTTCAAAAGAGGCTATGAGTGACATTCTCAAATCACAATCAGCCGTGATGACAGTGAGGGGTTCTGCCAGGGCAGAATATTTAGCTTCTATGGAAATGTCAAGATTATAAGAAAAGGAAAGTTTTTAATTTTATTGAAAAGCAGATACATGGAATAGATAAGAGGATTCAAGCAATTATGGTGAAGAAAACGTGCTCAATATTAAAAAAATTTAATAAGAAGATCGTCTTAACTTTGACTGCAAAGAAGTCAAGAATGAAGGATGTCTTTTGAATTCTTTCATGATCATGATTAGTTATGGAATCCTAAATCGAAAAAAAATGACGCTTACTTCTTGCTTTGTAATTGCTAGTGAGAAAGTGAAAAAGGAAGTTATCAAACAATCACATTTGTGTCTTAAGTCACGTTTATCAATAAGGTTTTTGAATTAATTTTATTCAATGATAAATGCTTATATATTTGAGATTTAATGAACATAAATATTGTAAATTCTTGCCTGCTGTTAAAAGATAATATATTTCGATAATTCCAACCCTTGAGACCATCCTAAATGATTAAATATTTTCAAACAAGCATATCCTGAAAAAACAGGAACAACAAAGTTATCATCAATAGAGAGTGGAGGGAGGGGAATTCCGCACCATTTACTTGGTAATGTTACCGCTGGCGTTGGGACAGCCAAATCTGCGAATGATCCTGCGGCGCCTAAAGCAAGAGATGCTAGGATTATTGCTGTTTTCCCGCCTGGTACACCTTCTGCTCCCCACTTCGCTATTGATAGCACTCGGTAATTGAATGGAAAGCATACCAATGCTCCACCTAATTTGGTTCGTTTGAGACTATGTTAATGATTTCATTTTATTTGTGTCATTGTTAATAATTACATAAAGAGGAAGGCACTTACCTAAAAAGCCTAGTAAACCTTTGTTTCTTCCAATACCAAAGAAACCGCTGTAAATCAAAGTTCCAATAAAAAAAAGTCGAATTAGCGTCATACTTTAAAAACCAATGAGCCTTGAATTTGTTCGTGCACTTACTTCTCAATGCGGGACCAGTATACATCCCTAGTCTTCCTACCGAAATAACTTGCTGTAGGATCCGCCAATGCCAGCTGAAAAATGCCTAAAGTAGTTGCAGTCTTTGGGAACAAATATGAAGACGTGGTTACACCAGTAAAGTAATAAAGTGACCCAGTAAATTTTCCTTCCATTTCATGCTTGCGTAGTGATGAACCTAGAACCGCATGCATTGCCTTATTCATCCAACCAAATCCTTTCCTGTATCTACATGATTCTACGATGACGGAACAAGAGTTGATTGCATACATGATGGGTAGGAAATATTTGCGCGGAAGTGCATGGTTCAGGGAGGCGAATCCTGCACCAAAAATGACATGAACTAGCTTTCGCTTGATGTTGAGACTGTTTCGATTCTTTTGACAAAGCATATTTTGATTCAATCGTGAGCGGTATAATAAATGATGAATGCTTGGTCAGTATTCGAAAATGTGCAGCATTTATTGCAAAAGAATTATGATAGAGTTTGAAAAATTAGAACTTGTCTTACCTTGAGCTTTTTGGCAATGCCGAGAGCAGAGCCACTATTATCAAGCGTTTTTTTTCGTCGAAATAAGCGCTTCTTCTTTTTCAAATTTGTTACTGCAGTGCTCTCATCATTTATTATCTCATCACACACTTGATTTTCTACACTTTCTGTCTCTTTCGTTGTATCATTGCTCGCAACTAGTTCAGTAGAATCTATCGGTATTGTTGGAGGGTCTTGAACACCAATTACATCATATAATGCATCCGTATTATCTTTCATTTCTTCCTTTTCTACCGCATCATTTCGAGGTGGACGTGTGTTAAGACTCCCGCCTGCACTGACAACATTATGACTTGGTGGTAAGTTGGGAGATATGGGAGGGTCTTTGTGCAGTACTAGTGGATACGTGAGTGATGGATATCTTCTTCCCGGTAAATTTGCCGAGACTTCTTCATTGAACAAGAAATATGTGAGGAGGAATGTTGATGCAAAACGTCCCATTACAGTATGCCTTTTGGTTGCTAAGTCTGGTTTAGGTTATTCCCTATTCGGTTCCGAATTGCTTGTATGAGGAGCTTTACTTGGATCACGAGGTCTCTGTCAGTTGAAATTGCAACAGTATGTTTCCCTCCGGCAAATTGTATTGTGACCAATATTCAAATACATTGCCAAATTTCACGCAGCGTGTCTGGAATAATCTTCAACTCACCTTTAGTTAAACATTTTAAAAATTACTTAGGTTTGAATCAAAAAAGAACATCCGTTCACATAGGTACAGCATGAATAGATTAGGAGTGACTTACAGGATTCTAAACCTTCTCTACGGTCCCATTTTTTTGAGGCATATGTTCACACTTGCTATCCGTAATGGATTAAACACCATAAAAGATAGTATGTTTTACACATGACTTCTACATAGCACATTGATTGGAAGATAACATATGTAGAGCTCTTTAAAGATCAGAACAATGTAGGAAGTACATAGAAGTTAAAATAGTTAATTAATGAGCATCTGTCGTAGAAGTGTTCATAAAGTTTGCAACAATCTTTGTCATTGCAAACTTGCATTACGTATGACAACGAGGGTTCAACAAAAGTTCGGATTTTTTGAAACGTATGCAAAGGAACATCCATGACAATGCGTTGCGCTCTCCGGATTGCACGTACCATAAATAGTAGAAAATTATTCGTTTTGTCATTGAACCAACAATCTTATGGATGCTACGTATATATATAAAGATGGACATCTACGCTGCTGTTATGTAAATTAGTGAAAAGGATAGAGAAGCGGTAGTGAACAGCATGTTTTGATACGATTTTTCTCCTTTCGTATTCCACATTGATTTTCTTGTATTTGTTACGAGTGCGACACCAATTTTCTCTAAAACTGAAAGGCCAAATTTCAGAACACGACTGCACAATGAAGACTACATACTTCAAAAAAAGGCTATTGTTGAACGTATTTGGATCCATAGGAACTGCAAATCAAAATTTTAAAAGAGCTTTTCCATTACATTTGCAAAAAAGGAATTCTTGAATATCATCATTTTATTCATCGCAAAAATAAAGTTTCGCAGCGGTAAAAAAAGAGAAATAAGTGAAAGCCAATAACAAATATCAACTGAATCTATTAACACATTGGTATACATTAGGACGAGTGCTCATATAGAGTTAAAATGGTATTCAGGTAGAGGGGTAGCACTGATACATTCTGGCATGATTGTAAGGGGGGTGAAAGGTTTCACTTTTTTCGGAACTTTGTCCACAAATTCTTTCTAATTAGAATGTCCCTTGAAAAAACTGTGTTACTAGTACTTTTAGAGCACAAAATTGTGTCTTGGATTAATAGAGATAGTGCCCCCCTATATGAGAGTAATGGCAATAATGCAAGTAACCCAGGAAGAAAAAGAGAATAAATGCAGGATCTTCTTAAAATACTGCTCGAAAGAAACAATCAAAAAATCAAGAAAGGTGACTCAGAATGGAAAAAACAAAAAGGCATCCAGCAGGCTACATCTTCCATAAAATATGAACATCATAATTTAATTCCTATGATATTCATGGATTCAAAATAATAATAAAAATGATGTTATGTTAAAGTTATATAATAATAATAAACAAATTTTTATTTTACATGAAAACTATACAATATACATGGTAGGGAATGTACAGCTCATGGTTGTTAAAGTTATATATATTATGCAATCTCATTTCTGGCTATTAATTACCGTGAATTGATGGCTGAATTCCAAACTCCAGACATAGATTCATTCAAAAAAAATGGTATTTATTATTTTACAACATGGCAGAGCCCTCCAGACAAAATATCTACTCTACAGGTATGTTACATTTTTAACGTGTTGCTATTGGAAATCATGCTGAGATGTGTAACCAGCCTTCACACGCCACTAAGATTTCCTACCCTCTATTCGCACGAGTAGTTCACCTTCATGTGCATGACCAGCCTTATCATCAATGGGGGATCTATCGTGTGGTCCTCCGTTCCAAATCAAAAAAATATCAAAAAAAAAATCAAAAGAAAAAAAGAAAATTAGGGAGTGATTGCCATCAACATGTATCATCCTGGATTTCCTTCCCAAACAAAACATGCTATTAAGCTCTCTTTGCATCTCGTAATGTTAGGTTTCTCCTTTTCAAGCAGATCGTATTTCATGCCTCTCTTGCATTTCTTCTTGACTCCAATATTCGCAGCAGTGCCGTTTGGATGATTTCTTCTTCTACGTAGCCGGATAGTCATGCAGGGTTTATACGCGTCGATCAGTAATGCCGCCTCTAATCGTATTGCGTCGGCTGAATATTGATTAGCCTCTACGAGCATTAACGATGCTTCTATTACCGTATCTTCGATGCTCTTTCCTGTTGTCACCATGGTGCCCATACTATACATGACCAGTATCGATCTTGGGTCACACTCGCATTCGGACTGCACGCGTGATGAATGTTGTGGTGTCCAAATGAATCTCCCTCGTCCAGGCAAGAAAGCATTTTCAATTTTGTTTGTAAGGAAATATCGTCTTGCATCGTCCCTAACGAATCTAGATGCCATCATTGGCAGCAGTTTTGTCGTTTTTCGATGACGGTGGCATTCTAATGTCCTTTTGCATTGTTTCCTGTAAACAAGGGCTGGACATACACTCCCATCGGTTTTTCATTGATAACTCTCTGTGATGAAAACACTCGTGCAAATAATTGCCAATCTTGATTCGGGTTCCAGGATTGTATCGCAAGGTAAGCGTCTGAATGTGTCCACTGCCTTTTTGACTGCATTGTCTCCTAGATATTTATTGGCACTATTCGCATCCATAGCTTGTAGAGCTTCTAGTGAATTCTTGTTGGATGAATTAGTATACTACTTTGCAATTAAAAATCCTATTCTCTGAGTAGGTTGATGCTTAGTGTCAATATATTTGATGTTTGTATGTTTATCAGGTTGCCATTTAATTCAGAAAATGACTTGATAATGAAGGATGCTGATTGTTCAAATATGTAGCCTGTTGAATTGGATTTTTTGGTATGATGTGCCACGCTCCTGTGGATTATCTTGCAGATGAGCCTCTACTCTATATGCGTTAAATGGGGAGATATGTGTGCCCAATATTATTAACTAACAGCTCAAACTTGAATAATAAGTAGCAATTTTACACAGTACTAAATTCTGCAAGAGCAGCCAAATTTTCTTTACTTGCTTGATAACAAACACACGTTTCATGCATTCAAGCCAATTCCTAATGTTTCTATCTGTGTTTTGTCAAAATGCTTTCTTTTTAAAAGTAAATTCATATGATCTTATACAGACAATACACAGTTTGCGTTTCAGGTAATTGAAAATTTGTTGGGAGTATATTTTCAATGAGACCTCAACTGTGTTATTTTCACTCTTGTGTACAACTTGACACCAGCTGTTGCGCATTTGTAGTTTGGATTAATAAAGGGTGAAAATGAGCCTTTTTCACCATCATCTCCCTGAAATACATAGATTTTTCTTTACTTTTGATGTAATGTTTCTCTTGGATATATTCAAATAAGTTTGTAGAATTCTGTCATGCAATTGTATGGGCAAATATGGCATAGATGTCAAATCCCATTTTTATTCCTCTTTCAATGAAAACAATCCACCTTAGCTCACATCGCGTGTTATTGATTTGACTGATTTTTCATTTTGTGTATCAAATAGAGGTCAACAACTCCTTTCTTGAAAAAGTACATTTGGGTGAACCTAAAATCATTTGTTTAATTTACTTGATGTCACTACTAACAAATAAAATGTAATGTCTCAACATAATTTGTCATGTTTGACAGAACATGAACCATCATTGCAACTTAGCTATCCATTTAGCCCTGAATATGTTCATCTTAAATTATTTTGTTGAGTGTGTCTAGTAAGTCTTCCTCCTAAAAATATGTGGAACAGATTTCCTAGTAATCACATTTCTTATTAACAATTGGTTCTTCCCTAACAACGAAATAAAAACAGGTCGTGGTATAATGCAACCATTCGTCATCTAAAAGAAAACAGGATGAAAAATCTATAGATGGACATCTTCAGCATTCAATTTTTGTTTCAAATGATTGCAAATTGCCCAACACCCATAAACAAGAGTAGTCTGATTTCTCTCCCCAATATGATTGCATGACAGATTTCAGCATTTTGAGGGGGCTTGGATTTTAATTAACATTATAATCAGTATAATAAAGCTTCTTTCGTTCCTTCGGTTGTGCAATTTATTATGGTTTTATGATCCATTTCTTTTATTGATTTTCAATGAATCATCTCTTCCAATGCATTCTCAGATTTGTCTCTAAGCAACTTATTTTTGTTTACTTACTGTTCCTATACTACGTTTTTATCTAATGCTATTCTACCGTTTTTTCCTCCATTTCTCTATTGAACTCGCTGTTTGTATATTAAGACAAACAATATGTGAAATTCTTGATAAATATCATATAATATAAGTCAATTGTCCCATCTTTGCAAAATTCATTGAGCATATTGATCCTGATCATAGCTTTATATGCCAGTTCTTTACTTAGATGTATATCTTGATTTAGCATCAACCACAGATCGTTTTTTTAATTTTTTGCATAGTTCTGAGCTCAGGTTGTAGTAAAAATTGTCTACAATACCTACATACGTTCTGTGAATATTTTGACATCTAACTTTCCACATGGGAAGTAATGGGTGCAGGCTTCTCAAATGTTGCACGTTTCAAAAGATGGTATAAAATGGCTTACCTTGGAATTGCTAATTTCTCTATGTTGCAAGCTTTCTCTGCATGGAATCTTTCTGTAGGTTATGAAGGGATCAGAGGAGGAGCAACAAAGCAACGTCGATGTTTTCTAAAAATGGAGTTGTATGCAGTTGCAGCAGAGGAATTCATGGCCTATGTCGACATTGATGAGATGAAGCCTTATGTTACCGATTCTGATAATGCTCCCTAAACATATCAACGTGTAGTCATTCCATCTGATTACAATGGGGGGACAATTCCATGATGTATTATATGTAGTATGGAAGAAAGTGTCCCAAGAAAAATTTGAGGTTCAGAAAATAGAAATGGGCAAAACATTGTATAGCATGTCCAGAGGGAAGAAAACATCAATATTACTGGACTTGAGATGCATGAACTGTCTTTATATTGCCCACTCTAGAGAACATGATTCTCTGTTTGCGAAAAGTCAAAGAAATGGGAAATCATACTTCAAATAAAAACCAAAGCATAGAGTAATAAATGACCGGGATATAGAATACTTACCTAGAATACACTAATGGATGGACTAGCGGATTAACAGTTCACATTTCAAATTGCAGACCATTAAGCTACAATAACATATCTACATGTGCAAAAAATATCGCTTCGGATTGACAAAAGGAGATTGACAAACAACACTCAGTTCGAATTTATAAGGATTTGACAGGGTTTTCTGGGAGAAGGCGCTTCGATGAAGTCATGGAGGATCAAAATGAAATATAAATCATTGATCCATTGGAATGCTCTGGAAATTGCGTTAACAAAAAAAGAGAAACACAACATTGGAAGTTATGTCAAGTGCCTACATGGACTGTCGGGTACAGCAGATCGTAAAAGAACATAAGCAATTAAGAAATGGAACATGTCCATTGTGTGAAAAAGAGATCAAATCATGTGACCATATTAATAGGTGCAACAACAAATTAATGCGGAAAACATGCGTCACTCACCTCCAAGAATATGCTAATACTATTGAAAAAATTGGGACATCGAAAGAATTGATCTAGCGGTTTCGGATTTTTGTAGCATTCTGAACGAAAAATTCAAAACGCAACGAAGGAGCAGCAGAAACTGGGTTGGAATATTTTTGTCCGTGGCATCAAGATGGGGACAGATCCAATTGAAATATTCTATTTTAAAATTCAAAGTGAAGTAGATAAAGTTGACCAATGGTCAGAAGAGGTTATAAAAGCATCTCTAACCCTGTCAACAAGCATTTGGAAATCAAGATGTGAGCTTGTACACTGAATGGGACACGGAACAAGATGCTTGATCGATAGCATCGATTAAAACAGGAACCGTGGATGTTGGTACCCCTAGACAGGCACCTCCTCTCAAAAAATATTTTTTTTACAGGGACCGGATGAGTAGCAAGATTGCATTGCGCTGGAGTGGCGAGAAAGCTGACTTTGTGGGTGAAGATTTAGACCCATTTTATCCTGTTCAGAGAAAAAAAAATTAAAGATCGAAAAAAGAACGTAGTAAACAGGTAATTATTGTTCTCATAGGAATGATACGTAACATGATTATGTCATGTCACTATATCTATACTAGATAGCTTGAATGCAAATATGAAAAGGCCCAAGGAAGGAATTAAACCCCAACAAATACGCCAAAAAGAAGACAAGACAATTTTCTCAAACAACTAAGCTCATAAGACTGATCAAAACTTGACTTATCTGAAAAACAACAAAAACTTTTATGTACATTTTGAGAGAATCATAACCTACTGAGTATACAACAGGTGAACGTAAATAAGTTACTACATTGTAGATAAGTGATATTGACAAATTGTCGTAAGCCTATGGTCATGTTCCAATGATGTCCTATTTGGATGACATTGCATATGAAATGGGTTACAACTTGGAGAACTGACCCCGGCATATGTTTTGCAATAGTTGAACTGCAAAACTCATGCCAGAACCAAATATTGACGCAAATCCTCTTGGTACCTGTTCAAATTCCATTAAGCACTGGAAAACAGCAATTTTATGGGTCGGATTTAATAGCCTTTTGGAATGGAATTCCTTGTCAAATTCTGGCAATCCAACAATAAGTACAGAAATTGATGAACTCATCAGGAGAGTCAAGATTTTTTTAGAGAACAAGGAGCAAAATCTA
>Ga0209092_10000617_pt1 | contig 35523 bp, 26 predicted proteins | sample FraStrMetagenome_FD_187446 | JGI IMG/M metagenome (GOLD analysis project Ga0209092, IMG submission 187446) | Marine eukaryotic phytoplankton communities from Arctic Ocean - Fram Strait ARC3M Metagenome (SPAdes) (version 2) | ecosystem: Environmental > Aquatic > Marine > Oceanic | place: Fram...
AGCCTAGCTTATAAACCGGATGTCGGCCCAAGTGAATCTTTTCTTTCGTTGCGGGCCGTGAAGATTCTGTATACGTCGTAGTGCGCACTAGATATAACACGTAAAATAATAGCAAACATAACATAACTATACCGTAGAGATTTGAAAATATCCAATCCAGCTCTGCTGTTGTGCGTTTTGCCTTATGCGTTTTGCCCTAACCAATTCATGATCAACAAGTTTTTTGAGAAACATGCACGTTATTGCATCATATTGGTATTAACATCAGTTTTCTCTCATATAATAAAGAATGAAGTCCACAAAAAAGAAACCCACTCCCTTTGCATGTATCTGAAATGATAGAACTTAATTACTAAATTCAAATATGATTGAACTGAGTTTATCTCTAATTGTAAATATCCCAGATGAAGTTTGCAAAAAGAGTAAGTTATCATTTACAAATTGTCTGCAGATGATTGTATTTTGACCGCAATATCGTACAATGATGTGCAATTTTAGACATAAAGTTTTGCTTTTGGTAAGTTTGAGTTTCGGCATATTTACGCATTCAACTAAATATAGAATTTTTTTTAATTTACAGACCTAAAAACCCTTCATTTGGGTTCGGCGACTTTGGTATTGGAGAAAGATGAATGATAAATACTTTACAACTCTTATTTTGTAGTCAAAAACATCATAACTTCATATGATATTTGGATGACCGAACCTCAGCTTTCTCTTCTTCCAAGTCATGACTATAATCACTTCCTATTTCATGATCTGCAAACTCTTCATAATTGTCCTCTATTGCATTATCATTTTCGAATGCATCATAATTATCTTCGACTTCATCATCGTCTCCTTTCTGATATTGTTCTACATCTTCATCTTCTACATCATTGTCCTCTTCCATGAAAGGAGTTCTTACATACACTTCCATTCCTTCTTCTGATGACATCGGCCCCAAATCAGATTCTGTATCATTTACGTATACAACGTTAAATATTCCGTGTTCGAACTCTTTTTCTGTTTCCTTGAATTTTTCTTTTTCTCTTATCATAAAAGTAGCTGCAATAGCTATGGCTGTTATTGATCCAATTAAAATGTAGCTTATTTTCTTCGGATTACCATCATCTTCAATTTCTGGTATTGGTGAAGCTTGTATTTCTGATGGTAAGTCAGGATCAATTAGTTCATCTTCTTCGAATGTGATTAGATCTGCAGAAACAAAATAAATATTAATCACGCCCTCAGATAATTCATTGTATTCGTTACTCTCAAAATCTCTCTTTAGAATCTCGTGAACATCTTTTGATACTTTTTCCATGTCAAGATCACTACTTTGTTTACCTACAAAAAGTGTTAGAGATCCTTTGATTAAGGCACATTCAGAACCCCGCTCAGTAGATGGGTTCTGACATTTTGCATCTACAACACATGTCAGAGGAAAATTCATCAAATTTATCAAAAAAGACGAAGAATATTATCTCACCACTATCTAATGTATCCCATGGTTCAGGTGACATTCCTTGAACCTGCAAAGAACGTCCCATACCTTGTTCACTCTGTCTTTCTTCTATGATTTCTTTACACCAAGGAAAAAAAGATACAGCTACGCTATCTATAATTGCAAGCTCAACTGCCATTATTGCGTCACTCATCCCGTCATTAAATAGCCTTCTCTGGACCTCCATTTCATAAGAATAATTTACGTCAATTTTGTTTTTCGTAGAGCTTCCATAAGCACCATCATCCTTTGGATTGCATATTGCACTGGTTGACAAGTCACTAGATTTCTCTTTGGGATTTCTTTCATGGCGTATTTCAAATCCGTCATCGTTTCCAACTTGTAATCCTCTATTATTTTCAAAACCTATTCTTGGAAATTGCGGATCTATTTCATGTTGGAAGGAAATGTTTGGAAAACGAAGGCATATGACAAGAAACCATCTAACAAATAAAGCTTTCATGTTCTTGTCGATTGCTGAAAGCTTTTAAATTCAGTTAATTGCCTTTTTGATTTCTCCTATGGTCAGCTTAAGTTACTCTCACTGATTTATTCATGGAATGAACGGAAGGTGATTTTAAGAAGAAAACAAGTTTCAAGGAATTGTCGCTTTTAAAAGATTACAATATATATGCATATATAATTCATTTTATCATAATTATTTAGAATAAACAATATTTTTGTATCTTGATATAATGTCCATACACATGGTAATCAGGCGACTGCATAAGACTTAATCCTCTAAGTAAACCTAAAATAGGGAAGGTTTCACGAGATGTGCAATGGCTAAACGCTTCAAATATTATTTTGCGTTAAGCTTCGTTGGACTAGGAAATCTCCTATGTAATTTTTGATCTTTTTTTAAATGAATTTCAAAAAAATGTTTTCCGATTTCAATTTTTGTCTCTCACAAAGAACTATTTATTTTGACCTCTTTTGTCGAATAAATAAAAACGGTCTTTCTAGCTACTTAAGGTTGTACGCAACTTGCAAACAAATATATTTTTAGGAGAGATGATCATTAATGTTGAAACCATTGAAAAAATTATGTCACACAAATTTTGTAATTTATTTGCTATTACTTCGTGAAAATTATATGCTTTACGTATGTAAAATATAATCTATTTTCGATATTAATTACCTTTTGATGCGCTTACTTTGACGAGATCCTAAAGCAGCAGCAACATCACTGCCTTTACCAAGACCAGCCCATATGTCTTTGCTCATTTTAGAATCATCTTCTCCAACGAAAAAACTATTTTTGTTATCCTGAACACTTTTCGCAACAGCACGCATAGCAGCTAAATTGTAACCCACGGTATTTCTACATTGCCCAACCCGTTTCTTTATTAACCTTCGTAGTTCACGAAGTGGCACAGAAAGTGTCTGGGTTGCAATAATCTAAAAAGATTAAGTTATTTTGTGAGATGAAGATAAAAGGAGAAAATATTGATACAAATTTATCCCTACCTGATTTTGGTGCGTCTTGATGAGAAAAACAGCGACTTTCGAGCATATTTCAACTCCGATTCCCTTTCTCAAAAGTATAATCAAATAATACATCAATCTTTCCATATGATTCAATGGCAGCACTAACAAACTTTGCTCAAGTTCCGCACTCTTAATTGTCCTCAACACCCAGAAAATGTATTGTGGAGGTTCCATGTTAAGAAGCAACATGTTAGGAGCAATTTGTTTTTTTCTCCTCATTGCTTTTTCTTTCATTTCAGAGTCAGCAAGCTCAATTGCCTCCATAATGCGATCTCCAGAAGCAATACTTAGAACACTTCTTCTTACGGCCGCCTCACTTTGTGGTTGTATCTCTGCATCAGCCCCTTCATCATCGTCTCCCACATTCATAGATAATTTCTCTTCTCCTTTAGTACCGTCTGCCTGGTCCATAAGTCGTTCCAATTCGCGTTCTTTTTCTTCTTCCACGAACACCATATCCTTAGTGCGTTCCCAAACCCTTATTTGCCTATCCATTCCTGCACTCAAAACAAATGCACCAGTTTTTGATATTGCCAAGGAGTTGACTTCTGCAAAATGACCATGAAGAACAAGAATGCTATCAAATCTATCACCATCCCAGTATCTAACTGTCTTGTCTCTTCCACAAGAGAAGAAGTTATGTGTTTTCTTCACGAACTTAATATCAGTAATTGAATCCGTATGTCCATGCAAGGTTTTGTGAACATCTCCGAAATCTAATCCCCAGATCTTAATAGTTTTATCAGCCCCACCTGATGCAAGTATAGCGTCATCGTCACTGCAGTCCAAGCCAAGAGCAGGCAGTTTGTGTCCGTATAAATTTAGGAAGAACTTGAGATTATCTTCAAATAATATTTGAATTGTACAATCCAAAGTTGATATCATCACTAATCTTTTCTTGTAGCTAAAAGAATATCGAACAGAAACAATATCGTCTTTCATTTCAAGAGTTCGAACATGAGCCAGAGCTGGATCTCCTTCATTATCTTCAAACTCCCAGAACTTAGCGGTATGGTCAGCTGAACCAGTAACCATTCCTGATCCATCAGCTTTTACGTCTAAAGCCCAAATTGCTCCATCATGAGCTTCTTCTTCAATACATACTACGTCCCCAGACGCAATATCAATAATAAGAATGTGTCCTTCTCTCGTGCCCACAACTACATGTGAGTTTGAAGGGAGAAATGCGCAGCACAAAGCATACACTGCGGAGGAAGTTCCATTTTCATTGGAGTAATGAAGAGGCAGAGAACGCACGCAGGAACGCGATGGGACGGACCATACTTTAAGCATTCCTTTGGATATTGACGTTGCTAGTTTATCATCTGTTGGCGAAAGCGAGATAGAGCGTATGCCAGTTGGATGACCGTATTGGTCAAGAGTTGACATTTTTTTTGTTTTTAATGATAACGATCTTTACACAAACGAAACACATGTTAGTTAAATCCCTGAGAGAAACGATTTCATAAACAGAACACATACACTCACCCGTCGTCCTTGTTGAATTTCCGCTGAACGGAGTGAACTTCTAATGCGTTTGTTGCTAAAGATACAATGAGTTTTGCACCTCCACTTTTATCATCTGCGGGTGCAAAGACAAAACTTCTAACTTTATGCGAAGCTCTAACTAAACCCAAATATATGAACTCATCTGATGCACAAATTTGATCTATTGGCAGTCCAGATTGTAATAAACCATCCTCTGCATTTAAATCCAAGCTTTCTTCAATATCTTCCTCGTCGTCAAGAATTCCTTTTATATTCGTTTTTTTATCACCTTGACTAGCCTTCTTCCCCTCTTTCTCTCTTCTTCTTCTCAATCGTCTTACTCGTCTCTTCTCGCTTTCAATTTCAGACCTCATGTAATAGACTTCAATGCTCTTACTCTGATGAGCAGAAACAGCAAGAAGTCTAGATGGGGCGTAAAATTTGACAAGCGATGCACGTTCGTTTGTTTGCCTTTTGATGCTTCCCATGTATGTGATGGAATCCTCGTCAGCACCAATGTAAGAAGAATCAGCAGTTAAATCTTCATTTTCAGTAGTTACGACCAATTCATTTCTCTGTGAACGCATAAAAATAAAAAAAAGTTTGTGAGAATTGTAGCTAAATTTTCTTTCTAACAAAGCGATTTGATTTAAACAACAAACGAGATGCTCAGAAATTCAGGTATAGATATTTGGTCGTCACATAAACCAGCTCCGACACTGGAAGTCCGACAGGTAAAGCGTGTTTATCCTCATTGCATCACACAGTAAGAAAAAAGTCAAATGATACACAAGCGCAGGCGTCAAAATGAAAATTAAAACTGAAACAGTGCTCAGAAATTCAGGTATAGATATTTGGTCGTCACATAGACCAGCTCCGACACTGGAAGTCCGACAGGTAAAGCGTGTTTATCCTCATTGCACTTGGTACAGGTTCATAATCATATTTGCGGGCATAAAATGACTCTTTCCTTTCACATGAGATTTCCTTACCTCTGATGCACCATTCTTTTGTGAGCCCCTCAATGCAGATCTTCGTGGAGCATGTACAGCCCAAAATCTCAACTCATTGCCTGAGGCTCCTGTCACCATTCTCCACCGTGATTGTTTTGTTCTTGACGCAGTGTTGCTACCAGTACTAGCTTTTATTTCATCAAAAATTGCAGAATCTGATGTCCACACTTCTCCTCTATGTCCTCCAACTGTTTGAGCACAGCACTGTCCGTCTAAGTCCCACACTTTCACTAGGCCGTCCAACGATGTAGACACCAAGCCATTGAATGAAGAGGGTGGTAGGAGTAAGGTGTCATTTTCTTTAGGATTATGCTCTGCAAACCCTTCTTTGGGCGAAATGAAATGAAGAGTTGAGATAGTTTTATTATGACCTAATAATCGGAATAATCCAGTTTCAGCTATAATGTCCCAAACTACTACGCTACCATCAGCACTTCCGCTTGCAAGATGGCTTTTATTCTCTCTTGTGTCAAATGCAACACATGTTATTGGTGAGTTAGAATGCCCATTTAATACCAAAGGGGCATCTTTAGAAGATGAAGCATCATTGTCAGAATCTTGAAGCAAGGAATTAACAACTCCTGTACCTTCCTCTATAGCACTGTTAGCAACTTGAGCTCCAACGTCAAAAATTCTGATAGATCCATCAATCCATCCAGTACAGATTTTCAGTGAATAAATATCTAAACATGTACATTCAGAAGAATTTAATGCCTTCCCAGTGCCAATGTTTGTGGTGTCATCAAAATGGCCAAACTTCAAAAATGGTCTGGGTGGGTTGCCGCTTCGTAGGTCAAATGCAGTACACTGAGAACCTGCTATACTAACCACTAGGTTATTATTGTTTCTTTGTTTATTGTTTATTGATGAGGAACTAGAATGATTAGCGAGCAGTGCTAAAGTTTGTGTGGTGTTTGTAGTTGTAGATGGTGTTGCTGTAGTTAAGGAAAATGAATCTGCGCATTCATAGCGTAAATAAGTGTGTTGCATTGTCGTTTATTTGACTTTGATATGATTCGTTTTGTCGCAGAGTCTCTAAGGGTTGAGATAATTACAACAGATAACAACCCTTAAAAAAATATGTTTGAGCCACAGCAGAAAAGATTAGAGAAAATGGCTGGACCTCTTTCCGCCATCATATCAATGATTGACATTCAGTATGGATCCCAGTATGTAGATTCTTGTTACGAATTTGTGTACGTTAGTTTATTGAAATACTAGCAGTGGCGGTAGTAGTAAATGTTTATACCATACACAGAATTATTTCACACAAAGCAGAAAATTGATCCAAAATAATGCCCGAATGAATGAACTAACTACTATACCGTACTCTGCCATTTTTTGTTCAGAGCACAAGCTTTCAAAAATAAACTAATGATGAAATCAAAATAAAATTAGGGTTAGATCAATTTTTTATGAACTATCAAGTTTGCTTATGCGCACATGTGATTCGTAAAGAGATCTTTTTCAAATTAAAGTATTTTTAAGCTTTTGATTAAATGCACCCTTTCTTCTTGTTAAATGACATTATAACCAAAATATTACTATTCTCCTACACTATTCTCCTTATTTCTCAATTGGCTGCATCCAGGAGTCACCTTCCTCGGGCAGGAGATGACTGTAATCACTTGATTCCTCGCTCTCATCATCAGATGCATCTTCTACTATGACACTACCTTGGATATTTATGTCACATTTTTTTTTCGTATTGTCAACTACATCTGCAAGTTTGATTTTATCATTGTTTGCTGCTACATTTGTATCGTTTACTCTTTCCTCAATTGGAATTCGTTTTGTACAATTTAAATGATGATCTAAACTTCTTTTAACTGATTCGCCATAGTTGCTTCTTTTTATAGGTTGTTGCTCCACTTTATCTTCCTGATCGCGAGGGTAGATCGCGTACAAACTTCCATCATGGCCTTGTACGATCAATGGTCCTTGAGTATTAGCCCTTCTCTCTCGTAGTTGCCTTTCCAACGACGCTTGCTTCAGTTTTCTTTTACGTTCCTCCTCAATGCGCTGTCTTCTTTGAATCTCCAAGGATCTTTGTTGCAAAAATTGACGCTTTCGTTCCTCTTTTAATTCCATTTGTCTTCGTCGCTGATAGTTGGAATATGCTCTTCCATAAGAAGGGTAATAATATTCTTGTCCGTAAGGATATTCGCTGCTGAATATATGATATGTCATTTATGATTCTTTGATGAAATTTGATGTGTGTTGTGGTTATTGTTCGTTTCGAATTTATGAGACAACCAAAAGAAACTTTTTGTAACAATGTTGTTCAAGAGTGGGACTCAATATGTTTCTACACACAGCTTGAGGACAATTTATCCTCGAAATGGGTTCGGTTTTCTCACACACGACTGAGCAAGGAAAAGTCTGGAACAGCAAAGAAGTTTTTGTTGGTTAGATTCCCTTTTGGTTCGAAAATAATAGAATTCCGTCTGATCAGCCAAGCAGAACATATTAGACCTTACATACTGCAATTATTGTTGAAACGAAGATGAACCAATAGCCGGTCTACGTACGAAAACTACGTTTGTACAAAAATTAAAACCACTCAAACCACCTTAATGTCATAAATCGAAATAAAAGAACGAACAAAGGAAAATTCCTTAAATCATACGAAACAATGGCAGAAGATAACGGAGTTTGGCTTGGTCTATTGAAATGGTCACTAGCTCATACCGATGGGACAGTTCCAAGCGAAGAAAGCTTGCAACCAATGTCAGAGGATAAAAGAAAGTTTCTCGAGGCTGTGATGAAAGATGGAATTATTGATGAAGGAAAACGCATGAGAGCAATTTTAGCAGAGCTGACACTTACTTTAGAACCACTTTTCTCGAAAAATAATGTTTTAGATAACTCCGAAGCTATAGCGGAAGCTACAAAGAAACTAAATTTAGATGAAATATCTGAACTCATGCTGGAACTTCAAGATATAGTAGAGCAGATTGACTACGCACGCGATTTTACGAACATGGGTGGTATTCCTTTTCTTCTTGGATGCGCCAATGAACGGAAGTTAATTCCTTCTTCTGTTCGAGGAGCTTCATTATCAATACTTGCGGCAATGGCTCAAAATAATCCTCCAGTTCAAGAAAAATTACTTGTGGCGGAAAATGGTTTGAGCATCTTGGGAAAATTATTTTTTGAGGAAAGTCAAACTCGAGAATTAGATTCTGATGGTATGCTAAGATCTAGAGTTTTACGAGCAATTTCTTGTGCAATCCGAGGGCACGTGGTTGGAGAAGAAAGCTTTTGTCGCAATTCTAATTTGAGATCAATTTTGGATCTAGGACTTGGAGCTGTTGCTATGGTCCCATCAGGCTCGTCTGCGAATGTTACTGATGAGGAACTAGCTTCCAGATTACCACCTTTAGCACTTAGAAAAAAATCTTTGTTTTTGTTACGAGCATTGATGACTTCGGATACTTCTACACGACAAAGGGTTCGTGACTTTTCCACCTCGTTGAAAAAAGTGATAGAAAATGTTCTTTCAGCAACAAAGGAGGATAGCGACTTGATAGAAGTTTCACTTGCAACATTATTATCTGTATTGAGGCAAAAGAAAAGTGTTAATGCGATTTTGAATGAAAAGAATGATCTTGTTGCTAAAGGTGTGAGTCGTGTTGCTGAAATTCGAAGAATGTCAGATGGAGACGACAAAGAGTACGCTAAAACTGAATCAGATTTGTGGGAAAGCATCATAGTAGAACTTGCTAGATGTGAGAGAGATGAAGATTTGGATGAAACAAATGACGCTCCAGTTTTGTTAGCTAATTCCCCAGCCAATTCTTCGCATGAATCTTTACCCCAGTAATGATCTAATAGAAGTTCTTTGGAGAAGCGATATTTCCTGCAACAACCATCATATAGGCGTCATCATCATCTTTATTTGTATAACAAATGAGAAGAAAATAAATTCTTTTATCTCGTTTATTTTTCAATATGAAATTACGCGCAATCCTATCCAAACGAAATAACTTTGCTTTTTGTTTTGTTCACAGTTTGTTGCTTAACCACAAATTGCAAAGTAATTGGAAGCTAAACGGGAAGAGAAAAACATTATCAGTGTATGAAACACACTCAGTTGGTGAATATAATGTACAATTGGACATGAACAGTTTGAAGTAAATTTTTATCAAATTCATTTTTTACTTGAGGCAAACATACATGTAATCTAAAGAGGCCAAAAAACAAAGTTAAACATTCAAAAATGCAATCACGGATTATTATTTAATTATGAACATGTTTACCTTCCATCTTGCGCTTTCTTTGAGCTTTTTAGAAGGTAATCGATAATTTCTTTTCTCACGTTATATCTTACTGCACAATCAAACACATTCTCCAGATTATTGTCTAGTGCAGATATACGTGCACCATTTTTCAACAAAAGTTCAGCGCATGTTATCTGCTTCAAAACGTCTGTGTAAGTAACCTCTAGGTTGCTGTCAACCTCGTTTTGTGAATCATTCCAAAACAAATTCAGTTTCATATCGATGGGTTTGCCTTTACTTTCACTTAAAATACATGCATGCAAAGCGGTTCTTCCTTCTTTTCCGTGCCTGAAATGAACATTTCCACCATTGGCAAGTTCTTTCGCTAAGCTTGCTGGATTGCAATCGCAAGCTGCTTGAAACAATGCATCATCTGTATGATTTTTTCGTTTCTTATCTATTTCGTCTGATTTCTTTTTCTTTCTTGATGCATTGTACTTCCATCTTATCCATTCTTCTTTCACTGCCCTGGGAGAATCTGATTTTGCTTTTATCGGCCTGATACTTGTATCTGATCGTTTTCTATTTTCTCGAAAAGCATTAACTTCTTTATTACCCAGAGCTAATAATAAATGTCCCTCACTATCACTTATATCATCCAATCTCAGTGATCTAACCTGTTGGATCAAAATATTATGTTAACGATTTGTGATTACATTGTTGCTACATTCAATGAAAGAGGATTATTTCCGTTGTACTTACCTTACTTATGTGAACACCTAAGCTGCGATGTACTCCACTACATTCAATGCATAAGACTACTCCGAGATTTAATGAAACCCAATCTGGCCCAACTTTGCCACAGTCAGCACAGGATGGGTTTTGGCTCATTATCTTTTCAATTATATTTAAACCACAAACCCGGTTATTTGTGGGTGACTTATTCATATTATCTAAACTTCGTTGCATCATGTAACTCAAACTTTCATCATTTTCTTCCTCTTCAAAACTCCCCAAAAGTTTGTGTTTTCTTTCTAAGTTGAGAGATGTTGTTACTGATCCACTTTTATCTGTGTACTGTGTGCTGGTATCTGAAAAGCTGCAATCCGAAACGTTATCATTTATTGGAGGCGTTGGAGCAAGCTCATTCTTTTTCACGCTTGTCCAAATATCTCTTAATTTTGAAACAGGTTTTGAAGCAACTTCATCTGGATCATCATGAGTGAAAGCTGTTTCTTCAACAGAGTTATCGTCCATAAGCACTTTGTAGATTCGATCTTGTAAAGTTTGCACCCAAGACCTGTAGTCATTTTCTCCGTGAATTGCTTGCAGCATGTAGATTTTCCCATCTGATGTTATGATCTCAAATCGTAATTTTGGATTTTTGGGTCCGCTTTTTTTTCCTCTAGTCATACACTCGCGTACAGTGGAGAGCATCAGGCTACAAATTTTCTTTTTGTGAACTTTTTTCTTTGTTGTTTTGACGTCTGCAGCTCCTATTCCACCCCTTAAGTAATAGACACTATCATCGCTTATAATGAACCATCTTTTGCTCCACTTATTCATATTAGTTCGGCTTAAATTCTTCTTGAACAACCAACCCTCTTTGACAGGTTCCAATGGCCCGTTCAACCCCAGTGCACCTAATTGGTCATCTGCAAATCGTATTTTTGAATCTTTAAGATGGGAAGATATCTCTTTACCACGTGTTTCATCAAATTCTCCCTGCGCGGGTTGCATATTATTTTTGGTGGGAACTTTATCATGATTAGGGTCATTTTGGCTTTCGTCTGTGCTCATGACGTCTGCAGTTTTCGATTCGTATACGCGGACAGCGCGACTAGAGTACCCAGTTCTTCTTCGAAATATGGACTTCAATGGTGAACCCTTACTTCTTGGAGTCTCAGCTACCATTTTGTATTCGCGTTGATTCATTCTTACGTTGTATCTTTCCTGGCCCGTCAATCGGATTGACGCGAGAAAGTCTCCAGGAGGTTGCTGATACGATATTTCTTTTTTGATCGTAAACCCTTTATTTGTTCTGGCAATTTAGACAGTATTTCTTATCTAATAAAATAAATACTCCATATATTAACTAAATTAATAGCTAATGAATCTACGACATAAGAAATATTGATGACATTCGTTCAATCTAGTATCTATAGTATGAAAAGTTCAAAAATAAATTATTTAGTAGGATCTTGCCATTTGAAATATACACAGTTTTGAATAATTGTCACACATGCAATTGAATCACGAATTTAGCCCATAGTCGATTATACGACTGAATCGACAAGGCATAGTAAGTAGTATGATAGGAAGACCAATTTTCTTGCTTATTCAGTTCATGTGCATGTGTTCCAAATTATATTCTTCCTGAGATAATATTCTTCCTGAGATAAGAATCAGAATTCCCAACAAAACAAGTTAAGCAAAGGTCTTTTTACATCCTTCTTTTCAAGAATTCGAAGATATATATGAATGGAAAGCTTAAAATAGTGAAGCATATGAATATGCAAATATTAAAAATTGAGAGCACTCATCCCTTGTGCAAACAAATTCTTAAAAAAGATTTCAGATCCTGCTGTCTATGGTACATATGACTATTAAAATTCCTTATTCATGACTTATATTGAAATGGGTGCTTAATCGGGGGTGAATAAAGATTTTTATGGGTGAAGTTTTGCATAAGTATATATATATATACGTATGTATGAATATAATGTGTTCCTATGATCCTAAAAAGAACAATCTGCTGTTGTATGACTTTATCTATATCAATCATGACTCAAATTTAGAGATTGATGAAACAAAAGTAAACATCCAAAAAGAAAATTGTCACTATTACTAATCAAGATAAGTTTCTTCTTTTCGACATCGACCCACAAGACGCATCTGAATAGTTATACTCAATGAAAGATAATTGTTGAGAATGCTTAAGATGAGGAGGATGGGAACTCTTGCATTCTAGTGAGTTTCCCTGCCCGCCCCGATCGGTCCCGTCGGATTACAATTATATAATTCGTGGCCATTAATACGGTAAAAATGATAAAAAAAAGACACACCAACATATCATCACAAGCAAATTCATTTTGGAAGACTGCCTACGGCTACCTTCCCACGCACAGACACCATGGCAATGGGCGAAACAAGTTCTAAGAAACACCTTTCAATACAAAGCTCGAAACACATGTTAAGAGCACTCAATAAACTTAACATGGAAACACTCAAAACATCACCAAACACACCAAAAGCAAAGTGGAGTAGAGTGAATCTACGCACCCCGTCCCAGTATAGAGTACGTTCGGTATGGTGTACCATATACCCAGCGTAAACAACCTTAAATACCACTAATCGTTACTAAAACATTATTATTATTAAGGTTTTCTTGACAAGCAAGAAATAACAATTCCGATATGAGTAAATCATCACATAGAATAGAATCATTTGTATTTGCTGTCACAGCAACTTGTCTCCTAACAACGTTTTCAAGCATATTATTAATCATTAAAAAAAGAAATACTGAAAAGAAGAAAACAGAATCTCTTACTTCTCCAAATGAAGGTTCCTATGAAGCGCTCATTGGTAATACTCCCTTGATATGCTTAAAGAAAGCTTCCTCCATTGTTGGAAATGGCAAGAAAATTTATGTCAAAATGGAAAGCCTTAATCCAGGAGGTACTGGGAAAGACCGAGCTGCTCTTTCAATGATTTTAAATGCTCAAAAATCGGGACATCTTCCACCTGAAAAATCAGGTGTAGGTGTTGTAGTCGAGGGAACTTCAGGATCGACAGGTATTTCGCTTGCTTCTTTATGCGCTTCAAAAGGATATTCATGCATAATTTTCATGCCTGATGATCAAGGTAAGATCTGCTTCATTGTGACGCTTTTCAGTTAAATACAAATATTTCTTTGCAACCCTAATCTTTTGTAAACTTGATTGTTTTTATTTCTGAACTTATTAGCAAAGGAGAAACGTAATATATTAGAATGTCTTGGGGCGGAAGTTAATGTGGTTCCTACCGCAGCAATATCAAATCCTAAACATTATGTTAATTTGGCGAGACAAAAAGCTGAGGAGATAAACAAAAGTGATCCCAATACAGCTGCATTTATGAATCAATTTGAGAATACAGCCAATTTTAATACACATTACCGAAACACAGGACCAGAAATCTTAGATCAAATGAATGGTAAGATGGTGGATGCTTTTGTTATGTCAAGTGGTACAGGAGGGACTCTAGCTGGAGTTGGTTCATATCTAAAGGAGAAAAATCCTAAGGTGAAAGTAGTATTGGTAGATCCACCCGGTAGTTCTCTATATAATAAAATTAAATTTGGAGTCGCCTTCGCAGAAGAGCAAAGAGAACGATTATTGCGTCGACATCGTTATGATACAATTGCGGAAGGAGTTGGATTAGATAGAGTCACCAGCAATTTTGCTCTTGGAGTGGAGAGAAAAGTGATCACAGATGCGATAAGGGTTACGGATCAAGAGATGGTAGACATGGCTCATTGGTATGATTTTTTTCTATATTTTTTTGAAATAACTACTTATTTTCTGAACTCATGGTAATTTTTTGGGCTTGTACTTTTTCAGGTTACTCCGAGAAGAGGGGTTGTTTGTGGGGAGTAGTTCTGCAATGAATGTTGCGGGAGCAATAAGAACTGCCATAGATATGCCTCTAGGAAGCAATGTAGTCACTGTCATATGTGATGGTGGGCAACGGCATTTGACGAGATTTTGGAATAGGGATTTTATTTCAAAATGGGGATTAACTTGGCCACAGGATAAAAAAACACCGAATGGAAAAAGTTTAATGCCAGATTGCTTTTCACCACAAAACTATTAATGTAATATATAATTCGTAATATTTGACAAATACTCCTTCTCCTATATAGCATTCACGTATGTGTGCTCTAGAATATAAGTTTTGTGATCAAAATGCTTCGAATTATGTTACTCCTTCCTGCTGTACAGTTTAAATCTTGTCAGTAAAACTTGAGAATTTGAGAAGAGATTCATAAAATGTATTCCTTAGATGAGGTATTCGATATAAACATCTAGAATGGAGGGAAATCAGGAAAGACTTTATAGTGTACAAATTTCAGTCCAATATATCCAGTTGCAATAAGGGTCAAGTATCGTCCAACAAAGACATCTAAAGCTTCAATCAACTCCCTCATAATCTTAGAAACTTCTCCTGTACCTTTGACCGCGCCACTTAATGCCACCAATGGGTAAGAAGAAAGTTCCAGACCTCCCAAGGATTCTAAAATATTTGAAAGATTTTCACCCTCTCTATTCCTTTGATTTTCTTCTTTCCATCCACCTTCTCCCACAGGTGGGCCCACCAATCGTTTCTTGAATGTTCCTACACCAACATCTAAAGTTACAGGTTTACCGCGAGCACGATCAAAAATAAATCCACCAAAAAGACGCATAGGCCCTCCAAGGAAAACATCTCCATAGGTTATCAACACAGAAACAATTTTTGTGGATCCAACAAGGATGAAGGTTGTAGCAAGTGCAAATATCGTTCCTGCCAAAAAGGTTTCAACTGTTTCATGTAGAGGTAGGATCCATGTAAGGCCATTTTGCTTGATAAAAGGACCGACTGCTTCATTGAAGAAAGATTCAACGACGCACAGTTCCAGTCGAACTCTGTATGTTCCATTTGGATGAACATAAATTGCAACAAAATTGAGTCAGCTGAACATGTTTCAATTCATAAAAAATTTCGCGTAAAGCTCCATAAAAGGATCACGTACCGCAATAAACCACCCGCAATCAATGGTCCGTATTCCACAAATTGTTCTTCACCTACAATCGCCTCTGTCGTTCCTTGAAGAAATCGATATAAACCATCGGAAGTAGGACAAACGGGCCTGAAATTATCAGGATTAAAATCTCCTACTGATATTTTGGATTCTGCCAATGCTATAGAAGGATTGAATGTAACTGCTGTACCGGCAATCGTGGCAACTGCTCCAGCTGTGGTAAATTTGCTGTAAGGGTTTGAAGCAGTACTAGAATCATGAATGGAGTAGAGATGATTATCATTACTGAAACTGGTTTGATCAGGGAATGGGTGGAATTCTCCTAGTTCAGAAGAGCGTTGCTTTTTATTCGAGTGTAATTTTAAATGAGAAGATGAAGATGATAATTTGGGAGTGAAGGAGGAAGAAGCTATTTTCAAAGGCGGAGCAAAAGCAGTACAAGGATTGTTCGCCGCGAATGAGAGGAAGCTGATGAAACATATTTTCATCTGGAATTGCATGACTAGTATATGCTTTAATATGATAAGAAAACTATTGAGCAAGTATCTCGATGTTAGTTTTTGGAAAGGAGTGAACAATGATCTTCAGATACGATGTCGACTAGAATGATGCTCCGTCGTTTTGTTGATGCACGCAAGATACCAAGCTGGAAAGTTTCTAATTAATTTCGTGAATCAAAATAACATGTCACTGATGTCACTCCTCACATAAAATCCGAAAAATCTTTCGTAGGATCATAACCTAAAAAATAGAAAATGGCAAAGAGAGATGATTGAGATTTAATTCCTTTCAACCAGACATAATCCGTAAGTAGATTCATACTGACGGCAAAATACTTTCCGTAAATAACAGAGATTCTGTAACTTCAAGGACATCAAGTGAAGAATGAGATTGTCATTTGTTGCTAACCTCTCATGTTAGATTTGGTAAAGAAAGCAATCAAAATTCGATGAAACAGCACTTCAATCATCATACACAAATCGAAATTGCATTAGTTCCCTTTCGCTCTATTATTATTATTTGATTCCAACTAAATCCTTGATTTATAAAGTTCAACACATTAAAAATAATTCAATAAAGGACAACTCAAAAAGCTCCATTTTTCACTTCTAATAAAATGAAATCGACTACGTCTCTCATTTCCATTTTGCATCTACTATTATGCGCATTCGGATTCCTCCATTTCAATCCTAAGTCCTTCCTTAGTCTACAAGTGAGCGCTTTTTCAACCAATCATTTCATGATTCGAAGATTTCCAAAAACATGGAGACAACGTTCATGCATTACACAACAATCCAATACTGACACTGATACCTCATCTACCTCATCTACCTCATCTACATCATCTACACCTACAAATTTATCAGGCAATGATAAATCAAAGCAGTACCAGCACACTTTAGCCGTCTTAGCACTTCCCTTATCTTCCTCAGATCGCATCGCCAATGAGGCCATACTGAACAAAGCCATCTCCTGTACTCTTCCATCCAAAACCCTTTCTGTGATTTTACGCTGTCGAGATGATGATACCAAAACCTCTCATTCTCTTTCTGCCCTTCGTCGATATGTGGGTGAAATATACAGCGCAGCTTGGGACAACCAAACATCCAATAATGATTATAAGCAACAAGGACTTATGAATTTGATTGTGTACCCACAAAATTTACCCAATACTCCACCAGAATCATGGTTACATCATCGTCCCGAGCTTGAATGTGTATGTTCTCATGATTCCATATTAGGATGGCACTCGGTAGGGTCTGGTGAAACAGGGTTGGCACATACTAATATTAATGGTGATGGACTTGGTGGATTAGATGCTCATGTGGAAGCTATGAATGCTGATCGATCTCAACGTGGATTAAAAGAGGTAGTTGCTGTTCATGTAGATCCATGGCCTGCTGGCGCTTCTCCTGCTACACTAAAAGAAGATAACAATGACTGCGTTGTTTTTCTAGAAGATGAAGAAGACACATCATATACAACAACAGCATCCGCTTCCCTTGACGATGATTCTTTTCTTTTAAATGGACCCAAGCTTACGAGTAAATCGTTATTCAATAATGTTGCTGTAGGGGGAACATTTGATGGTATGCATTATGGTCACCGTAAACTTCTTACATTGGCTGTCTCATCTCTCCTTCCACCCCCTAGTCCTTCACAGCTAGTGGTAGGAGTTACATCCGATGAAATGCTTCAACAAAAAACACTTTCAAATCTAATCCCACCACTGGCAGAACGGATTCAACAAGTACAAGAATTTTTGAATGCTTTGGCTCCTGGAATTAAAAATCAAATAAACATCACACCCATTGAAGATCAATGGGGCCCCCCTGGATCAGATGAAAATTTTGATGCCTTAGTATTAAGTGATGAAGTTATGGACACTGGTTTGAAATTAAATGCTTTACGAAAAGAAAAGGGATTTAAGGAATTAACTCTCTTATGCACCAGAAGAACGGAACCAAATGCTATGAGTAGTACTGCTTTACGACAACGGAGAAATCAATCGGATAGATCTTCTGGTGACGAATGAGTTGATAGAGATGTTTGTTATGCCAAAGTTATCTGTAACTCTAAAATAATGATACAATATTCATGCACTATTACTGTGAGATAATTATATTTATTTCCACAAAAATAACAAATTTCCTCCAGGAAAAATAATTTTAATTTCAAGTTATTTCCGAAGATAATTGGTCTTTTATGTTCTCCATGTACAGCGAACGTCTTATGTGCAAAATGAATGCATTCAAGTGGAATATGAATAAATGAGGATGACCAAATCTTGAGAAGAATTAAATTAGAATCAAACTTTAATTTTCCTTACATGTTTTGTCTCTGTCGAGTATCCTTTTCAATGTCTTCAACGCTTCTAGTATACTTTTCCATTGATTTCATACGCAATCTTTCAAGTAAATCATTTAATTTTGCTTCAGATGAGGATGTCTTTTGATTTAACTTTTCTAATCGTTCTTCTAGCTTTGCATCTAGGCTTCTTGAATTTGTTATAGAATCAAAACTCTCTATAGGAAAATCTTCTTTTTTCTTTTTATGATGCCATACATGATCTCGAATTGGATCTTTCTTCACCTTATTATAGCTTGTTCTATATTGATGTTTGACTGATTTCGAATTATTCATCCATGCGTTCTTCCTACCATATAGGTTTTGGGATGTTCTGTTAGAAGATGTTGTATATGTGTGTCCTTGATTCGATTTTTCCATGTGCGAAGAATTGTCTGGAATCCGTGATTGTCTCTCGCGAGTTCCCATATTATAAGGTACCGAGTTTGTGTGCGATTGCTTCCTATTTTTCAGCTTAAAAGGTGATTCATATTTTTTTTTGCCTTGTTTTTTCACTCTTTCTTTATTTTCCTCTTGAAATGCTATTTTGATAGTATTAACCTTCATCCTTTCTTTCGATACGTTTCCTCTACTCATTGGTCGCAGTGTTGAGTTTAATTTTTCATCACATTGAGAAATGCTTTCGACTATCGAATTTGAGCATTTTTTTGTTCTAAATTGTACTGACATAGAAAACGGTACATTTGTCATGTATGAGTAATCTGGTTTCTTCTCAGGATTTGAAACTTCATTTTCTTTTTCCTTATCATACTGTGTTGCATTGTAGAAATCTTTGCCTGTATATGGATTATACATGCTATTTACTTGTATTCTGTCCTCGACAAAGTTATATTTTCTGCATTCAACGTCTTTTCAAGAAAATTGTTATCATTGTATTAGGAACAAGCTGAGGATGAGTACGGGAATAAAACGAGGCTCCACTTACCGGAATGCTTGGGATCTCGCCCATCATAATTTTCGGTAGAATGTATAAGCCTACTTAGTTCTTCTGTTAAAGAAAATATCTTTTCATCTTTTGTTTGAATGTCATTTCGTAATTTAATTATACTGGCCCTCAGTTCATCGACCACAGACCCAAGAGGGCCGGTATTTTCGGCTTCTATTAACTCTTTCTTTTCCTTTTCGACATTTGTTTCCCAATGGATAATGAACTGAATAATATCCTTGGCAATTACAATTCTTCTCCTGAGAAATGAATTCTTCATCTTCTCTCCAAAATCGCTGAAGACTTTCAAAACATTTAATTTCTTTTCACACAAATATTCTGATATAACTTTTTCATTAACACCAATAAGTCGTAATAAAATTGATAGCTGATTCTGTGAATAGTCTATACCATATAAAAGAGATGTTGAGCATCATTTGTGATAACTTAAACTGTTCAAATGATAAGCTGCGACCAACTTACTTTGAATATTATCATGATCAATTAAGAAAGATAGGAAGTTTTCTGGCATGCGCATCAATTCCAAGAGATATTTCTTTGCTGTTTTTGCAATTCTGGTTGAAACGCATTTTTTCTTTGGGGATGTTTCGATTTTTGATTTCCTTGAAGTGCTATGGCGTACTTTTCGTTTATTAAATTCCATGCGATCCACAGCATCCCCAATTGCTATGGCAAGTTCACGACTACTACTGCCCAAAGGTATTGCTATCTTACTCCTTTTGATTTCAGAGTAGTAGCGTAGTGAATCTTTGTTTTTCTTTGGAATGGAATTCAAAGCTTTCGAAGCTTCTCCTTTATCAAGAAGTTTAAGTGCTTCTAAGAATTTTGCAACTTCTATATCTTCTAGCTCAATGGGTTGAAATTTCCATTCTTTTTGAGATTTTTTATGAGCCAAATGTACAACTTCTTCTCGAGTGCTCAGTCGATCGACACCGTTTGGGTATACTGTGGGATTTTCTGTATGCATAACTTGACTTATTTCTGAGTCTTCTATTTGCTCACGATAGAAAGGCAAATTCTCAACTTTTTGGCTTGGATTAGATTTGTTGATGTTTTCATTTGTGAATGAATAATGTATAGGATCCTTTGAAATAAGATGATATACAGGAGTATTTGAGATGTGACGAATAGAATTCTCTTCATTCATTTTGCACTTGGCCAAATTTTTGAGTATCAAACACCTTCTCCATATCGACTGTATGATTATGATGGCTTCTTGAATGCATGTATTAGAGTTTTGTTTACTCATTATCTTGATTGGATCTCTATCAAGATCTTTATCGAACAATAATTTGCATTTATTTGAAAGGCATTTTCGCCATTGTTTTTGAATACAGACGATGGCACATGCTTCTGCCAGGTGTCGAAACGAATTGATAGATCTTTTACGAGCAGAAAAACACTTATTTGGCTTCGGAGTATAATTATATTGATGCATTGAAGCATTTTGAAAGAGCTCACTTTGGCCGAAGAAATTTGAGATAGAAGAGGATGTCACTAGCTCTACCAAGACCATCTTTGCCTTTTGCTTAAACTTAGGTCATCTGTCGCAAGGTAGAACGCATTCTAAGGAGTTTCTTTGTTTTGGTTGACTTGATCAGCAAACTTTATTCTTTCATAATTTCAAATTTTTATTGTTTGGGAAACTTCATACGGGATTCAGATGCTGATATTCTTTTGAATTTGTCAGATTTAAATTGTCTTCATTTCTTCTTGAAAGAATCTCAATATTTATCTTACAAACGTCTTCCAACAGCAAGTTGCTGCGGTTCATTCAAATACTGAGAACTATTTCTCGAGTTCGGATAATATGAATGAATCAGTAAATATTGATGGAGTCTAGAAAAATAGGCTGGGACTCTCTAATTTTGATGGTGATTTTGATAAATGACTGCATCTGTAGCTTCTAATCTGTTTAATAGTCTATCTGCAGGCTTTGTTTTGATTCGCGTGGAATAAGGAAACACAAAAGAGCTCAAAATAATTTATTTTGCTACGTTAAATCTCACGCTTTGATAAAATTGAAAAGAATTGAGGTAAGATCATCAATCTTAAAGCCAAAATACTGCGATGGAGAGTTGATGAAAAGTTACTTTCGAGTATCTTTGCTTTAAATTCAAATGTTTCATGCACGACTGAAGATTTCTCATCTTCGTATTTTCATTCCCAGCATATTACTATCATGTCTACAGGAGTATTTAAGTACTATACCTACTGTACTTCAGTTGAAAGCAGCATAAAAAGAATTCGAATGTTGATAGCAACAACGTCATGTTCAAATTTCGCTTTTAATTACGTAGACTTCTTGACATGGTTCTCTTCTAACTTCAAAACAGAATTTTATAAAAGCGGTGTAGACATTGAAACGCACTTGAGCAGGCTCTTTGATTCGATCCCTCTAATTTCAAGCGAGCTCCCAAGTCGCACGCATTCATTCATCTCTGGAATCACCGCTGTCTATTAATCTCTACTTTTTGAAATGAATGTCTTCACAAGTTACAAAATATTACAAAGTCATATGATAGCAATCACTCTTTTGATCATAATAACCCTTATTCATGCGGAACCTACTTCATCCGTAACGAAGAGATTACGACAATCTCGAGATTTGGGCCAGCATCCGTTCAATTTTTATGTCTTATCAATGTCCTATCAACCAGAATTTTGTTATTCACATAACAGTCATACAAAACTTAATCCGTACCCAGGTTGTGAAAGTCCACTGGAAACATGGAAACATAATCTGACAATCCATGGCTTGTGGCCTCAATTTACTGATGGTACTTGGCCATCAACATGTTCCAATGAAAAATTCAATCCATCGATAATGGAACAATTTGGATGGAATGTCCTAGATGAAAAATGGCCAAATGTAAAAGCTTCTGAATCTGACCTTGACGAATATGTAACATTTTGGGAACATGAATGGACTAAACATGGTACTTGCTCAGGGTTAAGTCAGCATGAGTACTTTAATGCTGCTTTGAGTCATTTTGTTAGTACTCCACCTGTTGTGTATGATTATTATCTTATTAATTCTAAACAAGAGCACCAGGCATCTACTGATCCCGCATATTCAACCAATGAAGAAATAGAAGGGGATATTGCATTCTTGAAGTCATTCCCGAAGCAGCTACTTTTAATCGGCTACGGTGGTCCTGGAAATGTTGTTCTGACTTGCTCGAATAAAAAGTATTTATCTGAAATAAGAATGTGCTTTGGAAAGGATGAAGTTACGCATTTACCTTTGGAACGGATCACCTGTCCAGACTCTGTTATGAAAGAGGATAGTTGCGGAGATGATATTGTCGTAAGTGTGTTTCATGAAGATGCAGTTGAGGAAATCAATATTGCAGAGAACAAAGCAAAACAGTTTCCGATAATGTATTCCTGATCGAATAAGTTATATTTTATGTTATACTAAACAAAGTTTCAATAGTACCTCAACTCGATTTATTGGAGTGTTTCTTTACTTTTTCGTTGTAATGAGAAGGAATCTGTTCTTTCTTATTCTAGTGCTACAGTAGTAGCGCTGCTTTCCTTCACTTGAACAGTCTTATCAACTTTCGCATGTTCTTTGTTTCTTTTCTTCATCCACTGTAGAATTCCTTTCACAATATCATCAGGACGTTCATCGTGAGGACAATGCCCTGCTTCCATCAATGGATAAAGATCAATTCCGTCTCTGAGGGCTCTGAACATGTACGCTCTCCCAGTGGCATCATTTAAGGGATCCTTCATTCCTTGTGTTACCAAAACTGGTCCTTTCCATTGCCCTTCAATAATAGGTGTTGCGATGCTTGATGCGCCGAAGTCGGCATTTAGTAATTCATTAGCAGTTCGAGGTGGTGGAAGTTTGGAACCAGAAATCATCACATTAATTGCACCTGGATCAAGTGAATCACGGCGAATAGTTTCACAAAGGTTTTCATCAGCATTCGACGGGTTTGATGGATATAGTGGACCTATAATAGTTTCAATTCGTGGTCGAAGATACGAAAGAAGAATATTTCCCCAAATTGTTCCAATATCGCGCTGGGGAGGACTGTCGAATGCATATATTTGCATGTGGTTAGGTAAATACAAACCCATTATGCGAAGAAACAAGAAACATTAAATCTTTGCAAAATTTAAACCTACCTGCAGGGTTTAAGTTTATTCCCACTTGTTATTTCAGCAATGCTAATGGGACCGTTGCCTTCCTTTGCTTCCTTCTTCTTTTTCTTCATTACATCATTACTGTCCAAAATCATACCAGCTGAATTCATCAAGATCAACCCGTCGCAACGGCCTGTTCCAGGGGCTCCGGAAGATGACACTTTACCTTCAATGTCCAACAAAGTATCATCGGCAGCTGCACTCATAGTAGTGTATCCACCGATACTGTTTCCACCAATGACAAACTTTTCTGTGTTGTACTTCTGTACGGCAATCTCCTTCACAAATGTTGAAATGAACGATTCCCACAAGTACTGTGTGTAGCTTAGACCAGGCTTTTCACATTGTCCAAAACCAATCAAGTCTGGAGCCAATGCCATACCAAACGAAGGATCGGCTGCTCCTTGCACAGCGAGTTCACCCACAGTACGAGTCCATTGACTAGAACTAGCCCCAAATCCATGGACAAGAACTATAGAAGATGAAATTGCACTTGCTTTCATAGGCAATAGTTGAGAAACTGCATATCGACATAAAAATCCATGCCATCTCCAATACTGATTGTTGAGGCTGCCAGGTGTCTCATCTAGAACCTCTTTCAAAATAGTTTTTGCTGCGAAAAGCTCTTGCCACTCTCTGCTTTCCACAAGTTGTTCCAACACAGACATTTTCTCTTTGAGCACAAAGCTTTTGATTTCCGCAAACAAGCCCTCTTCTTCAATTGGTGCTGTTTTTCCAGCATGATAAATTTGACGCTTACTCACACATCCTAACAAAAGCGGTGCAGCGAGGAAGCGTACCATCATTTCACCTTTAATCAGATTTTCTCCACTGGTTTCACGTTCACTGTCTTCCTCTTTAGGGGTGCTCATCCAAGAGATAGAAGCATGTTCTAAGGAGGCATTATTTTTTACGATCTTTTGTTTGTAATAATTAGATGCTAGAAATGTATCATCATTGCATTTGCAAATTTGTGTGTATTGATTTAAGCATTCAAGAGTTTCAGCTTCGGAGCAAACAGAATCATCCAATCCACCCCAATGAGTACCATAAAGACCAGTATTTTTTGATTGATTAAGCTCTTTGGCATCAAATTCTGTACCCATAGCTTTCTCGAATAGAGATAGCATATTCTCTAACGATGGATGATTTGTAAGACTTCCTTGACGTTTGAATTGAGCTTCGCCATTATACTTCACTGATGGAAGTAGAGGTAGAACAGCAGGCTCCGATTCACAATACGTTAATGAGTACTCTGGATAAGTATCTGGAAAACTACTGTGGCTCTTGACAGCGTCCCAAGGTGCATTCCTAAGAAAACACGACCATGGTACTACATCTATTTTTTCATCACTTCCAATTTCCGTATTTTTTATGTGTGTAAATGGGCTGTATCCCATTTGATTATCGGCGTCTCCCAAATCACAGACATTAATTTTGATTGAATTAATATCACTTAAATCGTCTGATTTTATTTCTTCCAATATTTGAGAAAGTGTTTTCTCGACATTATCACCAGAGTGAATTTCTAAATCCAAATCAAATCTGGATTTTAATTCTTTTGAAAGAGAAGTGATGGCCGTTGTCATCATAGTAGCCATATTCAATGTGTAGGACGATAATCCTGGAAGATTCACAAGAGTATCTTCTGTAGAAAGGATCAATAATGGTAAAATCTTTGTTTCAGTATGCTCAGAAGTTTTTTTCTTTTGAAGAGCGTTGAAGGCTGAGTGGAGACCACCATGATCGGATGCTCGTAAATCACCAACTCCAAAAAGAACAATTTCTAACTCCGTCTTTTTCTTTTGAATTCCAGTGTCGGCTGGAGGTTCTTGGGTTTCGTCAGCAGATAAAAATAGATGCTTGATATTAAGAACATTTTTCTGTAGAGAGTTCACACCGTGTGTCGATGGGCTAAATGCGCAAACTGAGTTGCTAAGTGACAAAAGGAAGATTTGTGAGTTTACCAGAAGCGTAAGAGCGCTGTTGAGAACTATAAATGTTCTCATGATTTACTCCAATTGTAAAAAGAATGAGAAAGCATCATGATGAAGAAAGAGATGAGCAAGTTAGGATTTTTCATAAAAGAAAATATACGTCATAACAAGAAACCACGTATAACACGTCACAAGTCCCAGTGCATTTTAGATGGTGCATGCGACGTGCAGATGACTTTGACATGCGGTAAAGTCATTCAACCTCCAACATCATATGATCATATTTTTGTCAACAGAAAAATGGTCTATTTGGGCAAGGTTTATAATCGGTTTATTTATGTTTCAATTAAGATTGTAATATATTGTACGACTTATTTTAAAGCACTCCATTCTTTGGGAAAATCCTTTATGCTCAAAAGCTCTACATCTTTTATCTCGTCACCAAAGATATCCACCAATCTCTCTTCAGGAACAGACTTTTGAATTTGGAGAATAATATGATTTGACAATTTTCCTTCTTCGCAACATAAGTCAAATACTTGTTTCACTATTTGCACTCTTTCTTCTCCAGATTGAAGAAGATTTCTGCAAGCTAGGATAAAAACGCCATAAGTAAAGGTTGTCATTTGGTCTTGACTTGTTTCGAATAGTTGGTTGAATATATTCAAAGCTATTGACATCGCTGTTCGTTTGTGTTCGATACCACCGTGACTATAAGCTGCACACAAAATAACATTTTCATGTGTAATAATGTTTGGACTCATATTTTTTCTCCCTCTTTTAGATTTTTCTTTCATGTTATATAATAAACTCATTGCTTGCTCTGCTTTATCAAATTTGGAGGAGTTAGCCAAAACCTTTAGCAATGAATTGTAAAAAATTCGATTTGGTTGTAATTTGTATTTCTTCAGCTTTTGTAAAACGATCTCTGCCCTTTCATATTCTCCATTAGCAGTAAATGCATTAATTAACGCACAACAAGTTTGAATGGTAGGTTTTACTGACGCATCTCCATCCGCATAAAGTGATTCCATTCGATGGAATAATTCTTCAGCTTTCTCCGCTTTCGTTTTTGAATCCATTGTTTTACATCTTGCATATGCATGAATCACTCCAGTGAAACAAACGACATCTGGTTTGCATTCTATGTCATTGTCAGCCATTCTTTCCATTTTATGCAGGGTTTGCTCGGCTCCTTTTCCATCCCGGGCGTTCCCAAAGGCGGTGATTAATGAACTATAAATAAATTTGTTTGGTTTCATTCGTCTGTTTCCGTTAAAATATAAAAGTTCCATTTGAGAAAGAATCTTTTCCGCTGCTTTTACCTTGCCATTCTTTGCATATGCTGTGGTGATAGGACCATATGTATATTGATCTGGATAAATTTTTAGTCTAAACATTGTTTTTAGAAGTTCGTCTAGTTTTTCCTCTATGTTGTCATCCTTACTGTTTGCATATGCTTTGCATAAAGTATTGAATGTTCGTATATTTGGTTTCATATCCTTTATACCTTCGCCATACAATTCCATCATTTTATCAAGAATTTTTCTAGTTTTTTCAGGAGAATCTTTCCCTCGAGATGATGCATATGCATTCATGACTGAATGATACGATACTCGATTTGGTTTCACATCTTTATTTCCAGCTAAATACAATTCCTCCATCTGGTGTAACATTTCTTCAGCACGTGCAGGGGATCCCTTTGCTCTAGAGTTTGCAAAAGCATTCAAAACACAATTGAAACTGATGACGTTTGGTTTCATATCTTCATCACCATTTGCATATCGTTCTTCCATCTTTTGAAGAAGAGTTTCAGCACGTTGGGCACAATTTCGTTCACGACTTCGCGCCCATGCATTCAACACGGCATTATAACTTATAACGTCAGGTTTTTCCTCATAATATCCTAGCTCGTAAAGTTTTTCAATTCGAAGAAGCAGTTGTTCAGCTCGTTCAGCTGAACCTCTCTCCCTACTTTTTGCCAAAGAGTCTAGATTCATGTTTAAACTAATTATAGGGTCCATTCCTTTTGATATACTTCTTTCTCTACTATTTGTATACCTCTTTTGATCTTTATAGTAGTATTTGGATATATCTTTGTTCATGTGCATGGTTTTATTTTTTTGTGAGTGTTGGTATGTTTGTTTGTTTCTTTTACTTTGGTTATTTTGTAGATCTGCACTTATATTTCTGTCATTGTTATCCTGTGGTTTGGAGTGTAAAACAAATGTTGGTTTGGGTTGTGGTTTGTAACATTCTTGAGCGTCCAATTCATTGAGTTTTTGAATGAGACAGCCATTGTTATGAGAATGGTTCTGAAATCTATACACAATCCATAAATAAATTGATGTTAGATAAACAGGGTTCATTGTTGGGCATAATTATACTGTGGAAAAAAAAATGAAATTCTATGAGACTGTTGGAATGAGGTAATTATTTGCTTCGTCAACAAAGGGACATGCTTTGTTCTTCATTTTTGAAGATGTGAATGGACACATTTTGATGATGTCAATCCTGTTTTTATTTAGAGCTTCGACGTCATCCGGTATTAATTCTGCTTTTCTTTTCTTCGTGACGTAGAAACTTTATATAAAAATGTGTATTCAAAATATGGTTTGCTGTGGCAGCCATTCAAAATTAGAAAGTCTGCATAACTTTGTTTCGGTTTTTCTAACAAATCTCGAGCTAAAATATTTTGCAGAGTGGATTTCATGTTTGACTATGATGCTTTACTTAATGTTATGTTAACCTAGTATGGTACGATTATAGTTTGTGTGGGCGAGAAGTTAAGCTATCCTCTCATTCTGCTGATCTTCAATAATTTTTTTTGAAAAAATCCATTTTTACAAGAAGAGAGTTACACATAGAAGTGTTAAGTCGTAGACAAGTATTGTAGTGGCAGATTCTCATAATTTAAACTCAATCAACCACGAGATAAAGAAATATTTTCAAGAACTGGAAAAGAAAAGCCATGAATGTTGAAGAATTGCATCAACATTTGCAGCAATCCTTCAATCCGGATGCGAACATTCGTAACCCAGCAGAGAAGGCTATTAAAAACTTAAAATATGTTCCTAAAGCCACTGTGATGCTGTTGCAAGTCGCAGCAGAGAAGCAGGTTAGTCAAAAAAGAAGGGTTTTTGTCACTAATGAAATATAAATCTTACATTATACCAATTCTTTTCTATTCATAACACGAAAGGTTTCATATGAAGTCCGTCAAGCAGCTGCAATTCAGCTCAAAAACGTCTGCAGAGAATGCTGGGTTGACAGAGTGTCGTTCACTGGTGTTCCATTACCATACGCAGTCCCGAATGGTGCTACTCCTGAAAACAAACCACTTATTATTTCCGACGAAGATAAAGAAAATGTTCGAAATGGACTTGTTGAAGCTCTACTTAATGAGCACGAAAAGAGTGTTCGAGATTTGCTTGCTGAAACTCTCCACACCATTGCAATTCATGACTATCCTGAAAAATGGCCTGCATTGCTACCAAACCTCATGTCTGTCATTAGTCAAGGAAATGATCCTTCCCAGGCGCTTAGAGTACACAATGCGCTTTTGGCAGCTCGAAAAATTTGTAAACGTTATGAGTACAAAGCAAAAGATCAAAGAGGTCCTCTTAATGATATTGTTAATCAACTTTTCCCACTTATCCTTCCTCTTGCCCAACGACTCTCTGATCCAAATACACATGCTCTTGAGGCTGCTCTTATGTTAAAGCAAATTTTGAAAATCTTTTGGAGTAGCACTCAATTTTTTTTACCGACTTCCGGTCCAGTTATTAGTCCAGAATCCATTCAGCCTTGGTTTGTTGTTATTCGTAGTGTCCTTGCCAAGCCTCTTCCTGAAGCCAACGAAGGGCTTGAACCTGCTGGTCAGCCAACTTCAGTTGAAGATAGAAATGCTTGGCCTTGGTGGAAAGTGAAAAAATGGGCTGTTCAAATCATGTCACGACTCTTTTCTAGGTATGGTATGCCATCACATGCAGAAGACGAAGTTAAGAATTTTGCTCTTCATTTTTCTGCTCATGTAGCACCAGAATTCTTGGGGCCAATAATGGAAACTCTTAATCTCCGCCCATCTGGCAAATTTTGCACTGATAGAGTGGTGCATCTATGTCTTTCATTTGTGGAATTGGCAGTTCAATTGGCTCCTACGTACAAATTGATGAAGCCTCATCTAGAATTTATTTTGTACAAGGTCTGCTTCCCTACGATGTGTTTAACTGCTGACGATATTGACTTATTTGAAAACGACCCCCATGAGTTCGTCCACCGTCAAAACTCTCCAATGGCGGATTACTATGATCCAAGAATGACAGCTATTTCTGTAATGGAGGGACTTGTCAAATATAGGGGAACAGAAATTACAGAAAATATTCTTACATTCTTGACAGATTGCCTCAACCGATATTCATCCACAGCTGATCCAGCTCAAAAAAATCATATTGAAAAGGATGGCGCTCTCCTTGCATTTGGGGAATTGGCAGAATATCTAACAAAAAAGAAAAAATACGCCCCTCAGTTGGAAGGACTGCTTGTGTCATATGTATTTCCTGATTTTAATTCCCCTATTGCATTCCTTCGTTGTCGTGCTTGCTGGATGGTCCAAAGATTTTCCAGTATTTCCTGGACTGGAGATGGTGTAAATTTAAACGCATTAATTCAATTTGTTTTGCAACGTCTATCAGATCCAGCACTACCAGTTCAAATTGAAGCAAGTAAGGTAAGGACGCTCTTCATCATATTGATGCACAATAAATCCAGAAAATATGCCATTACTTATGGACACTAGGACTGACTAAACTTAATCTCGCGATTTTTAGGCACTCCGTTTCCTCATTGAAGTTGATGGAGCAGAAACAACTCTGCTTCCTGTGCTACCACAAATATTAACAGAATACTTTCGTATTATGAATGAGATTGGTCATGATGGCGTTGTAGAGGCATTGCAAGCAATCATTGATAGATTTGGAGATCATATTGAACCACATGCAGTTGCTCTCGTGAATCAACTATCTGCTCAATTTTCAAATTATGTTGCATGTGGTGAAGACGACGACGACGCAGCTATGGCTGCTGCACAGTGTTTGGAATGTATTGCGACTGTATTAAGGGGAACTTGTGAGAGACCTGAACTTTATACACAAATGTATCCAGAACTAATTCCTTTGGTACTGAAAATTCTAGGGCATGATGGCGAATATGTAGAATACCTAGAGTATGGTCTTGACATTTTGACATTCATTACCTATTTCCCAGATACAATTGCACCCCCATTATGGGAAGCATTTCCTTTGATTTATACTGCTTTCGATCAATGGGCGTTTGATTACATTAATATGATGATTCCTCCACTCGAAAACTTCATTGGTAAAGCTCCGCAACACTTTCTCGAGGGAAAAACTGCGAATGGAACTCCTTTCATTGATTTGGTTTTCCAAATGGTATCCAAAGTTGTTGTAGAAGATAACAACAATCCAAATGAAGCTAGAAAGGCATTATCTCTCTACATGACGATTCTTCACTATTGTCCAGGCATGGTTGATAATTATGTGACAATCATGAATGATATCGTTTTGACAAAACTTAATTTAGAAGTTTCCAACCAAATCCCCTTGACGAGATTTTCTATTTACCAAGTATTGGGTTCTGCTTTGTGTTACAATCCCCAGTTACAATTGCAAGAGTTGGAAAAACGTGGAGTTACACAACAATTATTTGCACAGTGGATTCAAGACGCAGCGAAGATGGAAAAATGGCTTGTGAGAAAAATAACATTGCTTGGATTTTCCTCTATCTTGAAGCTTCCTACATCTTCTTTTCCTCCATCAATTTCTTCAATCATTCCCCAAATCTTTACTGAAATAGTCAAAATGACTCATATAATGAAGGAAGATGTTGAAAAAGAAGGCAATGATTCTGATCAAGGCGGAGATAACAACTTTGAAGATTTTGGTGATGATGACAATGACGATGAAGATGAGGGTTTTGGCGAGGATGAGGATGTCACAAATACTGTAGATAATACGTACTTTGATGTGCTCAACTCTATGTCCGGCACAGATGGTATGACAGCTTTCTTGGCAGGAGAATACTATGATGATGATGACTTTGACGATGAAAACTTTAGTAGTCCATTGGATGATATTGATTATCTCCTCTTTGTAAATGACACACTGAAACAAGCTTTCCAAAACGAACCTGATGTAAGTGACACATTCCTTCCATTTTCTTTTTTTTGTACGTGAAACAGTTTCTCACAGCTTTCAATATTTATTTTAGGCCTATCAACAATTACAAGGTGCATTGCCACCTGACACAGTAGCAGGATGCCAGAAGATTTTTGAGTTCGCTAATACCCAAAGGGCTGCACCACCTAAAACAAATTAAACTTTAGATTATTTAATATCTAATCAAGCTTATTGTCAACGTTTCAACATCGTATCTTTTTTCTAAATGCTATCAATTGTGTTTGATGTATTTTCTCAGCTCTTTTTGAAGTTTCTTTCTGACTTTCTCGTGCACTATTCTTGATTTGAAAGCCTGAACAAGAATTATATCTGGAGGATACTTTACAGCCATGAATGCCAAGACTCGACGGGTACCATTGTCCCAACCGCAACGACATATCTGGTTCTTATTCAAACGATAACATACTGATTTAGTTTCACAGAGCGCGGTAGAGGGGTGAGAGCCCCCAATACTTTCACTTTGAAGGGCTGCTGCTTCACCGAATATATCTCCTGAACTTACTTTAGTTAAACAAATGTTGTCAATCTTTTCTTTAACATTATTTTCTGGGGTTCTTAATATTGCAATTAAACCTGACTTTATGAAGTACAAACTATCCGCGGAATCATTTTGACGAATAACTTCATGACCCGCTTCAAACTTATGTTCTGAGATGAAATCTGCCATTTGTTTCAATTTTGAGATCTCAAAGTTCTTAAAGCATTGTAATTTTGAAAGAAATTCAACTTTCTCAACGTTCAATCTTTCTAGAAACAAACAAAACGTCGATTCAAAATGAATCTTTCTAAGTATCAACAATTCTGTAGGCTCTTCTGTAACGCATGCAGCCTTTCTTGTTTCACCTTTTAATGCTGCTTCACCAAGCGTTTCGCCAGCTTTCATTTTATTCACAACAAACTCTGTTTCCAACGCAAAAGCACGTGCCACATTTGCATGCCTTATTGTAGCAGTCTCTTTCCGTAGACGGGCTGACACGCATCCTGTCCAGATAACAAAATAATCATCAGCTGGATCGCCTTGCTCAAAGATGCGTGTATTTGTGGCATATTTCTTATATTCAAGATATTTCCAGACAGTGCGAAGTTGATCTATGTCCAGATGAATAAATGCAGTCATCATCTTTGTCTCTTTTACAAGGATATCAAGTTGGTGGGGTGTCCGATCATTCGGTATACATGTAAGAGCTGCAAAGAGCTGGCCGTAAAAAGTCGATTTAACATCAGAATTGTCTTCTTTACAATAAGTTTTGGCGAGCCGCCTTCGAAGAGTCGGCGAGGCGTGGCTTACTTTCTTTCGACGAAAAGGGCTCACTTCATGCCCATGATTTAGAGAGAGTCTTCGAACGTATTGGTAATCATTTTGAGCATTTTGAAAATCTCCCTTTCGTCTGAAGAGGAGAGCTCTGCTACCATAGAAATCTGGATCCAAATCATGAAGATTAATTGCAGCATTGAAAAATTTCATTGCATCATCAAAGTTTTTGAGACAAGTACTGATAACACCCCGATTGAAATAAGCTAAAGCACTTTCATATTGACTACTCTGTTTTAATCCTAACTTACAACAAATCTCAAAATCTTTAAGAGATGAATCATACTGACAAAGCTTTTCAAAGCATAGACCACGTACAAATCTGGGAGTAATAGACCATGGGTGTTGTAAGATTGCTTTATTAAGTCGCTTCAATGATGACTTATATTGCTCTCCCGAGAAATCTCGAAGTCCTATAGAAACATTAGCATCAAGACTTTGGTCTGGTGTCATATCAGAAAGCAACTTGAGTTTAGATGCCGATAAAATATCAGCTGAAAGCACAATTGGCACATTCGTTTGATAATTAGGATTCTGTAAATCTTTTTCATGTGATTTGTTTCGGTACATGGATGACAGAGAGATCATCTCTAAATTTTTCTTTTTCTCTTTCATGAATTAGATAAGCTTTCCCTTTACTCCTACTTTACTTCTAGAACAGCTTTTTTGCTGAGTAACAGAAAACTTTGCGAATTATTTATCACGCTTTAATCTGTTCTAGATCTGCTTTCGAACCTTTTTTCACATCTATCAAACTTTTATTTTCTTTGGGTCTGAAAATATTTAATTCTCGCCATGAATTTATTCAAGCGGTAGAAGGTGCTCCACACAAGTGCGCCTTTTTTTTAAATAAAAAAAATAACAGATCAGTCGACAATATTGTACGCGCGATGGATAATGGAATGCATGCTTTTGTTCCACAGTAAAAGAATGCATAAAAAAGATGTCTTCTGCTTACTGACCCGACTGAATTATTCTTGCATTTGTTAGATGTGGAAGAGATCCTCTTCTCATAAACCACCCAAGTGGTATGAAAGAAAGGATTAGAGATATAATATGAACACATTAAACATGCTGATAACTCAATCCAATGATCCCGATTACTGTACAAGTAGCTGATGCAAACCATTTAATTTTTTTGCCGTATCCTTGAATTTCTTGAAACCAAAAAATACCCCATAATCCACTTACGAGCATACTTGCTTGGATGACACTGTATCCAATCCCCTCTCCTAAGGAAGATACAGATATCATGCTAGCAATATTTCCAATACTCCATAAAAATCCTGCAATTCCGCCTGGTAGAATCATCTGACGAATATAGAAGGATGGTAAATCCTGATAGGCTTTTTGAATTGTGAAATACAATGATCGAGATGGAGGGGTTGTGGCTGATATAGAGGGCATTGAAGCAGCTGATTCTAAATCTGGATCTGAAGACTTAGAATCCATCATGAGCATCAACTTTACAAAATTATATCCAAATCTTAAAAACCAAAGCAATAATGTGATAATAGAAGCACCAATTGCAAAACTCATAATATAATGAAATCCTCCTTCATGCGTAGAGTAATGCATTGGTACCATAACACTTCCTCCCCAAAGTCCATTAAATGTAGCAGCAAGCAATCCTTTAGTTCGATCACTTAGGTTTTTGACATTATTTGCAGTTTGATTATTAGGTTCAACTGCTGCATGCATACAAGAATTTTCAAAATCGTTCTTTGAAGAAGGGGAAAACGTAGAACTTGACACTGCGATGGTATTTTGGAGACCATTATCCTTATCGTTGCTGCTTTTAATTATATTTGGTTCCGAGCTTGCTGTGGACAGTTCTACATAACTCAGGCGATTAGAAGATGTTGTTGAAGGAGCAGAAATTGAAGTGATGTCAAGTGGAGAAGAAAAGAAACTCATCCCCCACAATCCAGTAATCATTGCCCAAATCCACAATACAGTCCAAAATAAGCTTTTGACTGATTCTCTGAATATTCCAAGTCCCCAGGTAAAACTCACTAACACAATAAAGCTAGACCAAACACCTTGACTTACTGCCAATCCTGCATGTTGAACGGCATACACTGCAGCAATACCACTTGGAACCCAAAACAAACCACTAACAATTCCCCATGGAGAAAATGTAAAATAAGTGTCATCCAGAAAAAGATAGACAAAGACTGTACTTGTAGTAAGACACAGAAAAGTCTTGTAGGATTGAAAGACAAGTGGATCAATGTTCAATTGAACACATGTAGGTGATTTAATAGGAACAGCAAAGGAACCAAATGCCATTGTGGAGATAATGACGGCGATCCATCCACATGTTAGAGAAGTTGCATCTCCTTGTTGTTGACACGTTTCAGCAAAGCTCATAATTTTCTTCTCTATAATAAATTCGTAATAGGGATATATTGATCGTTTATTGATGTTGTTGTTGATATAGGGTGATAACCAGATTGATTTAAATAGAGTGAGAGGTTATTACACTATACTATGAATAAATATCCTACATACGTCGTACACTACAACACCCCCCCCATGCTACTGATGTTCTTGAACCTC